>CDZQ01015551.1_pt1 | contig 231002 bp, 223 predicted proteins | sample 554831 | NCBI WGS metagenome assembly CDZQ01 (sample SAMEA3182112, study PRJEB8094) | gut metagenome | biome: human; feature: gut; material: Stool; isolation source: human stools | place: Canada | collected 2013-05-06 | reverse complement strand
GACCTATGCTGGACACCCCAACGCAATCTTCTCTGAGGACGCCATGAAAGCAGTCCACTCTTTCTCATCCGGCATCCCGAGACTGATTAACCGGGCCTGTACCCAGTCTCTTGTCTACGCATACCAAAACCGCCGGGCCATTATTGATGACCGGATGGTACAACTCGTCCTGGAGGGCGAGGTTTCTTGAATACCGGAAAGAAGGGGATGGCTGGAGCCATCCCCTTCTCTTATGCGACAAAACGCACCGGCGCCGGACAATGATGTCCGGCGATGACCGACAAAACAGCCCGTCTATTTCACGACAGAACAGGCCGTCTGCGACAATAACCCTTGCGGCGGAGGATGTCTCCTACCTGGAGGAACTGTATGTTCCGCACAGAGTCGTGGGTGCTCTGTAGCGCTGCGAAAGCAATTGCGATTTACAGGAGGAATTTTTGATGTTAGGTAATTTCAGCTATTCAAACCCCACAAAGCTCTATTTTGGAGAGCACTCGCTGGAGGGCCTCCGCAAGGAGCTTCCGGCCTACGGCAAAAACGTGCTGCTGGTCTACGGCGGCGGCTCTATCCGGAAAAATGGGATCTACGACCGTGTCGTCGTGATCCTCAAAGCCTGCGGCAAAGAGATCGTTGAGGATGGCGGCGTGATGCCCAATCCCACGGTGGAAAAGCTCTACGAGGGATGCAGGCGGGCACGGGAGGGCAAGGTGGAACTGATCCTGGCCGTGGGCGGCGGATCGGTCTGTGATTATGCCAAGGCGGTCTCCGTCTCAGCTTATTGCGAGGAGGATCCCTGGGAGAAATATTATCTCCGTATGGAGGACGCGGACAACAAGATCATCCCGGTGGGCTGCGTGCTGACCATGGTCGGTACCGGCTCTGAGATGAACGGCGGCTCGGTGATCACCCATCACGGGCAAAAGCGGAAGATCGGTCACGTATTCGGCGACAACGTATTCCCCAAGTTCTCCATCCTCAACCCGGTCTTTACCTTCACGCTGCCGAAATACCAGATGACGGCGGGCTTCTTCGACATCATGTCCCACATCTTGGAGCAGTATTTTTCCGGGGAGGACGACAACACCTCTGACTATATCATGGAAGGGCTGGAGCGGATGGAGGCCTATATGCGCGAGCTCGGGCTGGTCATGAGCGTCCGGGAGCTTGGGGTCACTGAGGATATGCTGGACGGAATCGCGGACGGCTCCTTCCTTATGGAGGGGGGGTATAAGACCCTGACGCATGAGGAGATCGTGGGCATCCTGAAAGAGAGCATGAGGGCCCGGACCTGACCCGGTGCCTCCCCCTCAGGAAGCCGAGGCGTCCTCTTCGACACGGATGAACATGCTGCAAAAGGCGGTAAGCAGGAAAAGACAGCATACGAGTGCGGCCCGTCCGGACAGCAGCTCCGTACACCAGACCCCCAGCGCAGCGCCCAGGATGAAGAAGAGAATGATGCCATAGTATTGAAGGGCCTGACGGAGCGCCCCACGGTCCCGGGTGTGAAGGCCGTGGAAGAGCAGGGCGGTGCCGCTGCGGAGATTGCCGGTACACATGGTGGTGGCGACGGCGTTGCCTCGGATCTTCCGGAAGCTCTCCACCTGCATGGCGCAGACGAAAGAAACGGCCACATTGACGGCCGCGTCCCACCGGCCCGGAGGGACATAAGCCACCATCAGCAGGATGAGAAATTCCGCGGCGACGATGAGCTGCCGCCAGTGGATGGCCGGCCTGGGGCGGAAGTGGGCCCGGACCATGTCGGTGACCATGACGCCGGCGGCAAAGGCCAGAATGGGGATGAGATAGTGGAGCAGCATTTCATAGTTTCCCTGCGCCAGGCTGAGCCCCAGCAGAACGATGTTGCCGGTCTGGGCGTTGGCAAAGACGCCGCCCCGGGAGAGATAGGTATAGGTGTCCAGAAAACCGCCCACGACCGTGAGCAAGGCGCCCAGGCGGAAGGTCTCGGACATCTGACGCTGTTTTTGATGCATGGGATCGCCTCCTGACGCAGATGATGCCGGTGATGCGGCGCGGAGGAAAAGGAGCGGGCCTGCCCGAACAGGGAGAATAGGGGCCGCCGGCGGGGTGCTTTCGCAATCTCTGACCGAGGCTCAACCAGTGTGGGTGCAGACCTCGCGGATTTTGGCCTGGAGCTTTTTGAGATCCTCGAAGGATTCCGGACGCTTGCGGGGGTCGCGGAGCAGTGCGGAGGGGTGGTAGATCGCCATCATGTGGACGCCGGCCCTGTCGAACCATTGCCCGTGCTCTTTGGTGATCTTGAAATCCTCACGAATGAGGCGGGTGGCGGCAATGCGGCCCAGACAGACGATGATTTTCGGTCGGATGAGCGCGACCTGATTGCGGAGGTAGCCGATGCATGCGTCCATCTCCACGTTCAGCGGGTCGCGATTTTGTGGGGGACGGCATTTGACCACATTGCCAATGAAGTATTGGGAGCGGTCTAGGTCGATGATGGAGAGCATATCGTCCAGGAACTGACCGGCGCGGCCCACAAAGGGGTGCCCCGTCAGGTCCTCTTGTTCACCCGGACCCTCGCCGATGAACATGACCTCGGCATCCCGGTTCCCCTCGCCAAAGACCACGTTGTGCCGGGTCTCACAGAGGGCGCACTTTTGGCAGGAGCGGCAGGCAGACTCCAGTTCCGTCCAATTCAGCATATATGGATTCCCCGTTTCTTTGGTAGGATAACAGTCTTGTGATACGACGGTAATTGACATTATACCACAAAAATACGGCAATTGAAAATCTGCGCTTTTGACAAAAATGACGGTTGACATTTTTTTGAAAAGCGCATATACTACCCACAACAAAGGCAATGACGAAGACCGCGCCCTATGAGGGCCGCCAGAGAATCCGGGTCACCGACTGAGAGCCCGGTCCGGCAGGATGGGGATGCGCAACACTTACCGAGCCGGGGGTTCGAGTTCCGCAGAGGGAGGAGGGCTCCACGCATTCCCGCGTTAAGGGAGCCAAGAGGCCGTCTCAAGGACGAGGCGGCAACGTTTGGGTGGTACCGCGGAATTTTTCCGTCCCGAAACTGTTTCATACAGTTTCGGGATTTTTTTATACTCAAATGATTCAGAAAGGACGTGAACGGTTGTGGAATTCCTGAAAGGCATGAAAAAGACGGAGCGGCTGGAACTCAAAGACATCATAGGAGGTGCCCACCGGAATGAGACCGTTCAGGTCTCCGGCATGGTACACGCCAAGCGGCCGGTGGGAGGCGGCCTCACCTTTTTGAAACTGCGCAAGCGGGACGGGCTTTTGCAGTGCACCTGTGGGGAGCGGGTGGACGTGTCGAAGGTCCCGGAAGAGTCTGCTGTGGTCGTGACTGGGCGGCTTCGGGAGGAGCTCCGGGCCCCGGGCGGGGTGGAGCTGGTGGCAGAGGGGATAGAGGTGCTGTCCCGGCCTGCGGCAGTCATGCCGGTGCCCATCCCCAAGGCCAAGCTGAACGTAAACTTGGATACCGAGCTGGGACTTCGGCCCGTGGTGCTGCGGCATCTGCGGGAGCGCAGTGTGTTCAGGGTCCAGGAATGTCTGGGGCGCGCCTTCCGGGATTATCTCCGGGACCAGGGGTTTACCGAGATCCACACCCCCAAGATCGTACACGCCGGAGCGGAGGGCGGCTCCAACATCTTCCGGCTGGACTATTTTGGGCGGAAAGCCTTTCTGGCCCAGTCTCCCCAGTTTTACAAGCAGACCATGGTGGGCGTTTATGAGCGCGTCTTTGAACTCGCCCCCGTCTTTCGGGCGGAGAAGCACTCCACCGCGCGGCATCTCAACGAATATACCTCCATGGACTTTGAGATGGGCTTTATCAACTCCTTCGAGGACGTAATGGCCATGGAGACGGGATTCCTCCAGCACGCCATGGCCCTGCTGAGAGAGGAATACGCACAGGATGTGGAGCGGCTGGGCATCCGGATACCGGATGTGAGCGCGGTCCCCTGCATCCGCTTCGACGAGGCCAAGCGCCTGGCCGCAGAGAGATACGGGTATTCGATCCGGGACCCTTACGATCTGGAGCCGGAGGAGGAACACGCCATTGGACGATACGCCAGGGAGGTGTGGGAAAGCGACTTCGTTTTTGTCACCCACTATCCCAGCAAAAAGCGCCCCTTCTATGCCATGGATGACCCTGAAGACCCCCAATACACCCTCTCCTTCGACCTCCTCTTCCGGGGACTGGAGGTCACCACGGGGGGACAGCGCATCCACGACTACAGGGCGCAGGTGGCGAAGATGGAGGCACGGGGCATGGACCCGGCGGATTTTGAGAGCTATCTCATGGCCCATAGACATGGCCTGCCCCCCCACGGCGGCCTGGGCATCGGACTGGAGCGGCTGACCATGCAGCTATGCGGCCTGGACAATGTGCGGTATGCCTGCCTGTTTCCCAGAGATCTGAGCCGGCTGGAACCGTGATAGAAGGAGGAAGACGATGAAGATTACCGAAGAGATGGTGGATACGATCTCGGCGCTGTCCCGGCTCAAGCTCCCGGAGGAGGAGAAGGTCCGTATGGCCGGAGAGCTGGAACGGATCCTGGAATATGTGGAGGTGCTCAATACTTTGGACACCGCCGCGGTGGAGCCCATGAGCCATGTGTTCCCGGTAAAGAACGTGTTCCGGGCCGACGTGGTGGAGCCCTCGGCGGACCGGAGGGATCTGCTCAGAAACGCGCCGATACCGGATGAAGAGGCTTTTTTGGTACCCAAGACTGTGGAGTGAGGAGGACGGAACATGGAACTGCACGCACTTACCGCCCTCCAGCTGGGCGAAAAGATTCGGGCTGGAGAGGTCTCGCCGGTGGAGGCCGCGCAGGCCGCCCTGGACCGCGTCCGGCAGGAACAGGGCAGAAACAACGCCTTTATCACTGTGCTGGGCGACGCCGCGCTGTCCGAGGCCCTGGAGACGGAGAAACAACTGCGCGCCGGAGCGCGGCTGAGCCCGCTGGCCGGAGTGCCGATGGGGCTCAAAGACAACATCTGCACCAAAGGCATCAAGACCTCCTGCGCCTCTAAAATTCTGGGAGACTTTGCCCCTCCCTACGACGCCACCCTGGTCCAGCGGCTCCGCGCGGCGGGAGGCGTGCTGCTGGGGAAGCTGAACATGGATGAGTTCGCCATGGGCTCCACCTCCGAGACCTCTTTTTACGGACCTGTGAGGAACCCCTGGGGCCTCACGCGGGTGCCCGGAGGGTCCTCCGGCGGGGCGGCGGCCGCCGTTGCTGCGGGGGAGTGTTGGTATGCCGTCGGCTCCGACACCGGCGGCTCCATCCGTCAGCCGGCCGCCTATTGCGGCGTCACCGGCATGAAGCCCACTTACGGTACGGTGAGCCGGTATGGGCTTGTCGCCTATGCCTCCTCCCTGGACCAGATGGGGCCCATCGCCCGCACCGCCGCCGACTGCGCGGCGGTGCTGGACCTCATCATGGGGAGGGACCGCCGGGACGGCACCAGTCTGGAGGTGGAAAGCGGCGGCTTGCTTGCAGGGCTTACCGGCGATGTGCGGGGCATGAAGATCGGCCTCCCCGCCGACTGTTTCGGAGAGGGTCTGGAGCCAGAAGTCCGCGCCTGTGTCCTCGCGGCTGCGGATGTGCTACGGGCCAGGGGGGCCCAGGTGGAGGAGTTCGCCCTGCCGATCATGCGGTATGTGGTGCCGGCCTACTATATGATCGCCGCCGCGGAGGCGAGTTCCAACCTCTCACGGTTCGACGGGGTGAAATACGGCTGGCGGGCGGAGGGATATGAGGACTTGACGGATCTCTACAGCAAGACCCGGACCGAGGGCTTCGGCGCGGAGGTCAAACGCCGCATCCTGCTGGGCGCCTTTGTGCTCTCCGCAGGCTACTACGACGCCTATTATAAAAAGGCCCTCCAGGTAAAGGCGGTCATAAAACGGGCCTATGACGAGGCGTTCGAGAAATATGACCTGCTGCTCACCCCCGTGGCCCCGTCCACCGCCCCCAGGCTGGGGGAAAGCCTCGACGATCCGCTGAAGATGTATCTCTCGGATATCTATACCGTGCCGCTCAATCTGGCGGGGCTGCCGGGGCTGAGCATGCCCTGCGGCTTCGACGGCGGCGGGATGCCCATTGGCGCCCAGCTCATTGGGCCCGCGCTGGGGGAGGCCAAGGTGTTGGGGGCCGCCCACGCGTTCCAACTGGACACCGACTATCACACCAAAATGCCCAAGGGAGGGGACGCGCAATGACATGGGAAACGGTCATCGGCCTGGAGACCCATGTGGAGCTGGCCACCAGGACGAAAATATTCTGCGCCTGCACAACGGAATTCGGCGGCGCGCCCAACACCCACTGCTGCCCGGTGTGCACAGGCATGCCCGGCGCGCTGCCCGTCATGAACGAAAAGGTGCTGGAGTTTGCGGTGAAGGCCGGGCTGGCCCTGCACTGTGAGATCACCCGCTACAGCAAATTTGACCGGAAAAACTATTTCTATCCCGACCTTCCGAAGGCATATCAGGTCTCCCAGCTCTACCTGCCCATTGCGCGGAACGGCGCGGTGCCCATCAAGACGGGCAAGACCATCCGCATCCATGAGCTGCACATGGAGGAGGACGCGGGCAAGCTGGTCCACGACCCCTGGATCGACCAGACGCGGGCAGACTACAACCGCTGCGGCGTCCCCCTCATTGAGATCGTCACCGAGCCCGACTTCCGCTCTGGGGAGGAGGTCATCGCCTATCTGGAAAAGCTGCGCTCCACCCTCCAGTATCTGGGGGTTTCCGACTGCAAGATGCAGGAGGGCTCTCTCCGCTGCGATGTAAACCTCTCCGTCCGCCCCGCGGGCTCACAGGAGCTGGGCACCCGCACGGAGATGAAGAACCTCAACTCCTTTAAGGCCATTGCCCGGGCCATCGCATATGAGGCCCGGCGGCAGATCGAGTGTATGGAAGAGGGAAAACGCATCATCCAGGAGACCCGCCGGTGGGATGAGAACAAGGATGCCACTTTTGCCATGCGCTCCAAGGAGAACGCCCAGGACTACCGATATTTCCCTGAGCCGGACATTCCGCCCATGGAGGTCACCGAGGACTATCTGGAGCGCCTGAAGGCAGAGCTTCCGGAACTGGCGGAAGAAAAGATGGCGCGGTATCAAAGGGAGTGGAGCCTGCCGGCCTATGATACCGAGATGATCACAGGGCAGAAGGCCCTGGCGGACTTTTTTGAGGAGACGGTAGCGTTGGGTGCGCCGCCCAAGCAGGCCGCCAACTGGATCATGGGGGAGGTGCTCCGGCAGCTCTCCGCCGGCGGGATGGAGGCAAAGGACATGGCCTTTACCCCCCGGACGCTGGCCCGCCTCATTGCGCTGGTCCAGACCGGTAGGCTCAACCGCAATACGGCCGTCAAGGTCTTCGACGCGGTGTTCGCTTCGGACGGCGATGCGGACGCCTATGTAAAAGAACATGGCCTGGAACAGGTCTCCGACTCGGGGCTGGTGGCCGCCGCGGTGGAGAAGGTGTTCTCCGCAAACCCCAAGTCCATCGAGGACTACCGGGCGGGGAAGGAGAAAGCCTTCGGCTTCCTGGTGGGGCAGGTCATGCGGGAGCTCAGGGGACAGGCATCTCCCCAGGTGGTCAACCAGATCATCCGGGAAAGGCTGGAACAGGTGAAATAGACGGAAAGAGAGGGGGGGGGGACGGACCAGGTGCACGCCGCTCTCCACAAGCAGCGCCCTGCCGGCTCCCCTGGTGTTTCCCAGAAACGCCAGGGGAGCCGGCAGGGCGTTTTCCACCCGGTGCATTAAGTACATAAGTTCTGGAGCAGCGCCATCCGGCGGAAGAACAGCTCTGGATATGCCATCGGCTCCACTGCCGGGCATGCCCCCCGAACAGACTTTTAAAGCAGGGGAAAAGCTGATATAATGGTATCATCAAACGAAAATACTGCCGAGAGGAGAATGGACCATGCGGTTTCCTCGCCGCCCCATGGCTTTTGTGCTGAGCATGCTCATACTTCTGGGGCTTTTGTTCAGCCAAGCATCCGCCGCCGAGACGGAAAAGCGCCTGACCATCCTGTTCACCCACGACACGCACGATCACTTTTTGCCCATGCCCGCCGAAGGGGGCGGGGAGTACGGGGGCTATACCCGCCTGGCCGCGCTTTTGAAGGCCGAACGGGCTGCGGCGCAGACGCCGGTGGTCACGCTGGACGCCGGGGACTTCTCCATGGGCTCCCTGTTCCAGACCATATACGCCACGGATGCCCCGGAATTGCGGGCGCTGGGCGCCATGGGGTATGACGTGACGACGCTGGGAAACCATGAGTTTGACTACCGGGCGCAGGGCCTTGCCGATATGCTGCGCGCGGCTGCGGACAGCGGGGATATCTGCCCCGCCATCGTGCAGGCCAACTATAAGCCGCCGGAGAGCGACGCCGGCACCTGGCAGGCATGGGAGCGATATGGGATCTCGGATTATACGGTTGTGGAGCGGGGCGGTCTGCGGGTCGCCGTCTTTGGAGTCCTGGGTGTGGATGCCGACGAGTGTGCGCCTATGTCGGGCATGGAGTTCGAGCCCATCGCCGAGGCCGCCAAACGGGTGGTGGCGGAGATCCAAGCGGAGGCGGATGCCGATTTTGTGATCTGCCTTTCCCACAGCGGCACCGACGAGAAAGGAAAGGGAGAGGACTACGCGCTGGCAAAGGCGGTCCCCGGCATCGACGTCATCATCTCCGGGCACACCCACTCCACAACACAGACGCCCATTCAGACAGGTGGCGCACAGATCGTCTCCTGCGGCGAGTATGCCCAGAACCTCGGGGCGCTTACCATCCGCCGGGGCGGAGAGGGAGAGGCGGTGACGGTAGAGGATTATCGCCTGATCCCCGTAGATGAGACGGTCCCGGACGACCCGGCCATGGCCGCGCTGGCCGGGACCTTTCAAAAGCGGGTGGAGGAGACCTATCTGGCCGACTACGGCCTGGGGTTTGAGGAAGTGCTGGCAAGGACCCCCTTTGATTTTACCCCCATCCGTCAGTTCGGCCAGACGCAGGGAGAGGACGCCCTGGGGAATCTGATCGCGGACGCCTACATCCATGCGGTCAAGGCCGCGGAAGGCGCGGATTATGTGCCTGTGGACTTCGCGGTGGTGGCCGCCGGCGTGGTCCGGGGTTCTTTTGCCGCTGGAGAGATTACGGTGTCCGATGCCTTCCAGGTCTCCTCGCTGGGGTCCGGGGGAGACGGAACGCCGGGATATCCTCTGATCTCGGTCTATATCACCGGGCGGGAGTTGCGGGACACCTTTGAGGTGGACGCCTCGGTGACGCCGCTGATGTCCGCCGCGCAGCTTTACGGCGCGGGGATGACCTGGACCTTCAACCCCCACCGGATGCTGTTTGACAAGGTGACGGACTGTGCCCAGGTGCTGGAGGATGGACGCACGGTCCCGCTGGAGGACGACAGGCTCTATCGGGTGGTCACCGGACTCTATTCGGGTCAGATGCTGGGGGCGGTGAACGACAAGAGCTTCGGGCTCCTCACCATCACGCCCAAGGATGAGCAGGGAGTCCCGGTGACGGACTTCGAGGCGCGGATCCTCCACAATGCCGACGGCACCGAGGTGAAGGAGTGGTATGCCCTGGCGTCCTATCTCCAGTCCATGGGGATGGTGGACGCCCGGTACGCGGCGCCAGAGGGGCGCAAGGTGGTAAACGCCTCCTGGAACCCCATTGCGCTGCTGAAAAACCCCGGCGGGACGACCATTTTTGCGCTGCTTCTGGCGCTGGCAGCGGTCCTGATCGTGATCTTGGCGCTGAGAAGGCTCCTGGGGCGGAGACCGCGGAGCGGCGGATACCGGAACTATCGCGGAAGGAGAAGGTAGCGGCCGGACGACAGGCGGCAAGTGAGGCCCCGCTGCGCGTCCATTGTGGCAAAGACTGTTTTCAGGGGCGGAAATGGCCGAGAATCAGGTTTAAATGTCAATTGCAATCGGAAAAATGATATGTTAGGATTAGTTCAAATCGTGATTGATTCGGAGGCGGCTTATGTCCATCCATGAGGAATGCGGAGTCTTTGGCATCTACGACCCCAACGGCGGCTGCGCACGCACCGCTTATTACGGCCTTTACGCGCTCCAGCACCGGGGCCAGGAGGCGGCGGGCATTGCCACGATCAATGACCGGGAGCTCTCCTACCACAAGGACCTAGGGCTGGTGGGCGACGTCTTTGACGACGAGACGCTGGAGCGGCTGAACGGCACCATGGCGGTGGGACACGTGCGCTATGCCACCACCGGAGGCGGGCGCCGGGAAAACGCCCAGCCCCTGACCCTCAAATATGTCAAAGGGACCCTGGCCGTGGCCCACAACGGCAACCTGGTGAATACGCCGGAGCTGCGCACCGGGTTTGAGTACAAGGGCGCCATTTTTCAGACCACTACGGATTCGGAGATCATCGCCTATGCCATTGCCCAGGAGCGCCTCCGCTGCCCCTCGGTGGAGGAGGCGGTATGCCGGGCCATGGAGGGCCTGCGGGGAGCGTTTTCCCTGATCGTGATGTCCCCGCGGAAGCTGGTGGCCGCCCGGGATCCATGGGGATTTCGGCCGCTGTGCATGGGCCGGCGGGGGGATGCCGTCGTCTTTGCCTCGGAATCCTGCGCGCTGGACGCGGTGGACGCGGTCTATGAGCGGGAGATCGAGCCTGGCGAGATCGCCGTGGTGGAGGACGGGAAGGTGCGCTTCATCCGGGAAAACTGTGAAGGCGCCACCTCCCATATGTGCATTTTTGAATATATCTATTTTGCCCGTCCCGATTCAGTGATCTGCGGTCAGAGCGTACATGAGGCCCGGCTGGAGGCCGGGCGTATCTTGGCACGGGAGCACCCGGCGGAGGCCGACGTGGTCATCGGCGTGCCGGACTCCGGCCTGGACGCTGCCATGGGATACGCTGAGGCGTCGGGTATTCCCTACGGCGAGGGTTTTGTCAAGAACCGCTACATTGGGCGGACCTTTATCACCCCCGACCAGAAGAGCCGGGAGAATGCGGTCCGGCTCAAACTGGGCGCCCTCAAAAGCCAGGTGGCGGGCAAGCGGGTGGTGATGATCGACGATTCCATCGTCCGCGGCACCACCTCCAGGCAGATCATCAGCCTCCTGCGGGACGCGGGGGCCACGGAGGTCCATTTTCGGGTCTCCTCACCCACCTTTATCTCGCCCTGCTATTTCGGCACCGACATCCCGGACAAGGAGAACCTCATCGCCTGCCACCACTCTGTGGAGGAGATCCGGCAGATGACCGGGGCGGACAGTTTGGGCTTTCTCAGCACACAGGCGCTGGACCACCTGGCGCCGCAGGCCGCCTGCGGCTTCTGCAAGGGATGTTTCACGGAGAAATACCCGGTGGAGACGCCGCAGGCGTGACGCGCTTCCACCATTTGCAGCAGCCTCTTGCAAATATTGCATAAAGAGCGGAGGGAAACGGAGCTCGTCCCTGATATATGCAACAAAAAGAGGAGAAGCCTCCAAATTTAGCTTGACAGCGGGCGCCGAAGCCGGTATACTCAGAGCATCAGTTGAGAACGAAGGCGTTCCACCCGAGAAGGGCGGAGCGCCTTCTCTGTTATATCATTCAATGAGGAAGGGGATTTTTACCATGGCGTACACCAAGGAAGACATTATCCGCATCGTCAAAGAAGAGGACATCGAGTTTATCCGCATGCAGTTCACCGATATTTTCGGTCAGCTCAAGAACGTGGCGCTCACCGCGTCTCAGGTTGAGAAGGCGGTCAACAACCAGATCATGTTCGACGGATCCTCCATCGAGGGTTTTGTGCGGATCGATGAGTCCGACCAGTACCTCTATCCCGACCTGGATTCCTTTGTGGTATTCCCCTGGCGGCCTCAGCACGGCAAGGTGGCCCGCCTTATCTGCGACGTCTATAATCCCGACGGCACCCCCTTTGTAGGCGATCCCCGCAGCGTTTTGAAGAAGGTGCTGAAGAAGGCGGAGAGCATGGGCTATGACGCCTTCAACGTGGGGCCGGAGGCCGAGTTCTTCCTCTTTCAGACCGACGAGGAGGGCAAGCCCACCACCAAGACCAACGATGAGGCCGGTTACTTTGACCTGGGCCCTCTGGACCACGGCGAGGGTACGCGCCGCGAGATCTGCCTGGCGCTGGAGCAAATGGGCTATGAGATCGAGGCCAGCCACCACGAGGTGGCCGAGGGGCAGCATGAGATCGACTTCAAGTATGCCGACGCCCTGAAGGCTGCCGACAACATCATGACCTTTAAACTGGCGGTCAAGACGCTGGCCCAGAAGAACGGGCTGCATGCCACCTTTATGCCCAAGCCCATTTTTGGTGTCAACGGCTCCGGCATGCACACCAATATGTCCCTCTTCAAGAATGGTAAGAATGTGTTTTATGACGCCAACGGTGAAAAAGGACTGTCCAAGGAGGCGTACAGCTTCATCGCCGGCCTGCTGGCCCATGTGAAGGGCATGGCCGCCGTCACCAACCCGCTGGTGAACTCCTATAAGCGCCTGGTGCCTGGCTATGAGGCCCCCTGCTATCTGGCTTGGTCCGCATCCAACCGCTCCGCCCTGATCCGGATCCCTGCCGCCCGCGGACAGTCCACCCGTGTGGAGCTCCGCTCTCCCGACCCGGCCTGCAACCCCTATCTGGAGCTGGCCGTCTGCCTGGCCGCCGGCCTGGACGGCATTGAAAAGGGGATGGTCCCTCCTGCGGAAATCACCGAGAATATTTTCGCCATGGATGCGGACGCCCGCAAGGCCCACGGTATCGAGAGCCTGCCCGGCTCCCTGGAGGAGGCCATCAAGGCTATGCAAGAGGATCAGCTCATCCTGGATACGCTGGGCGAGCATGTCGCCGCCAACTATATCGAGGGCAAGATGAAGGAGTGGGACGAGTACCGCACCCGTGTGAGCTCCTGGGAGCGCGAGAAGTACATCATCAACTATTAAAAATCTGTTTTGACCCGGCTGTGCTCCGGCAGGAAACTTCCGCCCCTAGCCGGAGACCCAAATCTGAGAGGATGCGAGGTGTGGCGGCGCAGCATTTGATAGACCGAGCGCCATGCCGGCCGCCCGTTTGTAACTCCTTGACGCAAAGGAGTGTTTCATAGATGGAAATGGACAAAGTCATTGTGGCCTTTGAAAGCCCCAAAAGCTGTGAACGGGTCCGTGAGATCATCGAGAGCAGCGGGACGGCCGCATGTATCATCTGCCGCTCGGCTGCTGAGGTCAAGCGGACTGTGAGCAAGCATCACATCAGCACCGTGGTCTGCGGATTCAAACTCCCGGATGAGTCGGCTCAAAGCCTGTTCGAGGACTTGCCGCCCAACTGCGCGATGCTGATGGTGGCGGTCCAGGGAATGCTGGATCTGTGCCAGAACGACGATTTTTTCTTGCTGGCCTCTCCGGTGAGCCGGGGCGATCTTGTGGCGTCGGTGCGGATGCTCATCCAGATGGGGCACCGGCTGGAGAAGTTCGTCCGTCCGCAGCGCTCGGAAGAGGAAATGGCCCTGATCGACGAGGCAAAGTCCCTCCTGATGGAGCGTCACGGCATGACAGAGGAGCAGGCCCATCGTTTTCTGCAAAAAAAGAGCATGGACTCCGGGGCCAAAATGGTCCAGACCGCAAAGCTGGTATTAGGCGGGCAGTGAGGAGCATACATATCGGTAGACGATGATGTCTCGTCCGCTTTGGCGGCAGTCCGACCTGAGAATCGACTGCCGCCTTTTGCCTATCTGGGGGCGTCTACCAAAGACAATAGAATAGGATGGAGGTGCGGAGCGATGAAATTCACCAAAATGCACGGCCTGGGGAACGATTACGTCTATCTGGACTGCACGGAGAGCGGTCCCGGAGACCTGCCTGGATTGGCGCGGCGCATGTCGGACCGCCACTTTGGCGTGGGGGCCGATGGGCTCATCTGTGTCCGAACCTCCGAGCGAGCAGATTTCCGGATGGAAATGTATAACGCAGATGGCTCCGAGGGAGAGATGTGCGGCAACGGAATTCGCTGTGTGGGGAAATTTCTCTATGACAAGGGGCTGACGGACCAGACCGAACTGACCATAGAGACGCTGGCGGGGGAAAAGACTCTGGAGCTCCATGTGGAGGGAGGCACCGTCGTCTCTGTCAGCGTGGACATGGGAGAGCCCATCCTCACGCCGGAGCGCATCCCGGTGCTGGGTGCCGGAGAGAGCTTCCTTTCCCGGCGCATCATGGTGAATGGAAGGGAATGGGCGGTGACATGCGTATCCATGGGGAATCCCCATGCGGTGGTCTTTGTGCCGGATGTGGACCGGCTGAACCTGGAGGAGTGGGGCCCGGCCTTTGAGCACCACGCCATCTTCCCCAACCGGACCAACACGGAATTTGTTGAGGTAGAAAACCAGAGCACCCTGCGTATGCGGGTGTGGGAGCGGGGGAGCGGAGAGACCATGGCGTGCGGTACGGGCGCCTGCGCGGCGCTGGTGGCCGCCGTTCTCAGCTATCGCGCCCGCCGGATCGCCACCGTGAAGCTGCGGGGCGGCAGCCTGACCGTCCGCTGGGAGGAGAGCGACGGTCATGTCTATATGACGGGACCCGCGGTCACCGTTTTCGAGGGAGAATGGCCGGATACATAGAAAATAGATGGAGGGACTACAGTGCAGATCAACGACAACTTTTGCAAGCTGCCCGGCAGCTATCTGTTTTCCGAGATCGCCCGCCGTGTGGCGGGCTACACCGGGGAGCACCCGGAGGCGGCGCTGATCCGCCTGGGCATCGGGGATGTGACCCGGCCGCTGCCTCCGGCGGTTCTGGCGGCGATGCACGCCGCCGTGGACGAACAGGGGAGCGCGGAGACCTTCCGGGGCTATGGCCCCGAGCAAGGCTATCCGTTCCTGCGGGAGGCCATGGCTAGGTATGATTTCCAGGCCCGGGGCGCGGAGATCTCGGCCGACGAGATCTTTATCAGCGATGGCGCCAAAAGCGACTGCGGCAACATCGGGGACCTGTTCGGACCGGGGAACCGGGTGGCCGTCTGCGATCCGGTGTACCCGGCCTATGTGGACACCAATGCGATGGCCGGGAGAGCCGGAGAATACGATAAGGTGCGGGAGCGCTGGACGGAGCTGTGCTATATGCCCTGTACGGCGGAGAACGGTTTTACGCCGGACCTGCCCGATGGCGCGGTGGATTTGATCTACCTCTGCTTCCCCAACAACCCCACGGGCGCGGTGGCGACCCGGGAGCAGCTCAAGAGATGGGTGGATTACGCCAATGACTGCGGAGCGGTGATCCTCTTTGACGCAGCCTATGAGGCCTTCATCACCGAGCCCGAGATCCCCCATTCCATTTTCGAGATTGAAGGAGCCCGTACCTGCGCCATTGAATTCCGTTCCTTTTCCAAGACGGCGGGCTTTACCGGTACCCGCTGCGCGGCGACGGCCATTCCCGGGGAGCTGGTCCGGGGCGGGGCCAGCCTGCGGGAGTTGTGGAACCGTCGGCAGTGCACCAAGTTCAACGGCACCCCCTATATCGTTCAGCGCGGGGCGGAGGCCGTCTATACGGCGGAGGGGCGCCGCCAGGTGGAGGAGAATATCGCCTATTACCTGAGCAATGCGAGGACCATCCGGGAGGGCCTCGCCGCCGCCGGGCTGAAAGTATCGGGCGGCGTGAACTCCCCCTATGTCTGGGTCGGGACGCCGGATGGAATGCCGTCCTGGGACTTTTTCGATCTGCTGCTCCAAAGAGCCAATGTAGTCACCACCCCCGGCGCGGGCTTCGGCCCCAGCGGAGAGGGCTATATCCGCCTCACCGGCTTTGGCGGAGCGGAGGATACGGCACAGGCTGTGGAGCGGATCAAGCGCATATTGTAACGTTTGGACGCGCAATGGGGTGCGACCGCCGGGCCGGAAGGGCTCCGGTGTGCCGCGCCCTTTTTTCCATGGAATTCTTACCCGGAAAGGGGCTTGTACAAATGGAAATGATCAGAAACGAGGGATATCGACAGCAGGGCCTGTATGATCCCGCCTTTGAGCATGACGCCTGTGGAATCGGCGCCGTGGTGGATATCAAGGGCCTGCAGAGCCACCGGACGGTGGACGACGCCCTGAAAATCGTGGAAAAGCTGGAGCACCGGGCCGGAAAGGACGCCGAGGGCAAGACCGGCGACGGTGTGGGCATCCTCCTCCAGATCTCCCACCAGTTTTTTCAAAAGGCCGCCGGTGAGCTGGGCCTATCCCTTGGAGAGGCGCGGGACTACGGCGTCGGGATGTTCTTCTTCCCGCAGGACGGGCTCAAGCGGAGCCAGGCCAAGAAGATGTTCGAGGTCATTGTGGAAAAAGAGGGAATGGAGTTCCTCGGCTGGCGGAGCGTCCCGGTGGAGCCCTCCATCCTGGGCAGCAAGGCTCTGGCAAAGATGCCCTGCATCGAACAGGGCTTTGTGAGGCGGCCCGACGGGACTGCGCGGGGGATCGACTTCGACCGGAAGCTCTATGTCGCCCGCAGGGTCTTTGAGCAGTCCGCCGACGCCACCTATGTCTGCTCCCTCTCCAGCCGCACCATTGTCTATAAGGGCATGTTCCTGGTCCACCAGCTCCGGCGGTTTTACAAGGACCTCCAGGACAGGGACTATCAGTCGGCCATCGCCCTGGTCCACTCCCGCTTCTCCACCAACACCAACCCCTCCTGGGAGCGGGCCCACCCCAACCGCCTGCTTCTCCACAACGGAGAGATCAACACCATACGCGGCAACGCGGATCGGATGCTGGCCCGGGAAGAGACCATGTCCGCGCCCCTGCTGGACACGGAGCTGGACAAGGTCTACCCTGTCATCAACGGAGAGGGCTCCGACTCCGCCATGCTGGACAACTCGTTGGAGTTTATGATGATGGCCGGTATGGACCTGCCGCTGGCGGTCATGGTCACCATCCCCGAGCCCTGGCAGGGGGACAAGACCATCTCAAGGACAAAGCGGGACCTCTATCAGTACTACGCCATTCTGATGGAGCCGTGGGACGGCCCCGCATCCATCCTCTTCTCTGACGGCGATGTGGTGGGCGCGGTCCTGGACCGCAACGGCCTGCGCCCCTCCCGATACTATGTGACCTCTGACGACCGCCTGATTCTCTCCTCGGAGGTGGGGGTGCTGGATATCCCGGCAGACCGTATCGTGGAAAAGTCCCGTCTGCAGCCCGGGCGGATGCTGCTGGTGGACACTAGGGCCGGGCGGATCATCGGGGATGAGGCGCTCAAGGAGACCTATGCCGCGCGCCAGCCCTACGGGGAGTGGTTGGATAAGAATTTGGTCCACCTCTCTGATCTGAGCATTCCCAACCACCGTGTGGAGAATCGCTCACGGGAGGCCCTGGCCCGGCTTCAGAAGGCCTTCGGCTATACCTATGAGGACGTGCGCAACGCCATCCTCCCCATGGCAAGGACCGGGGCCGAGCCCACCGCTGCCATGGGGGTCGATATTCCCCTGGCCGTACTGGACGACCAGGGGCAGCCGCTGTTCAACTACTTCAAACAGCTCTTTGCACAGGTCACTAATCCGCCCATCGACGCCATCCGCGAGGAGGTAGTTACAGACACCACCGTCTATATCGGCGACGACGGCAACCTCCTCCAGGAAAAGGCGGAGAACTGCAAGGTGCTCCAGGTCCACAACCCTATCCTCACCTCTACGGACCTGATGAAGATCCGGCATATGAAGAAGCCGGGTTTCCACGTGGAGACCGTCTCCATCCTCTACTATAAGAACACCCCTCTGGAGCGGGCGCTGGATCATCTCTTCGTGGCAGTGGACCGTGCTTATCGGGCGGGGGCCAACATCATCATCCTCTCTGACCGGGGAGTAGACGAGAACCACGTGGCCATTCCGTCTCTGCTGGCCGTGTCCGCCATTGAGCAGTATCTGGTACGGACCAAAAAACGCACGGCGGTATCCATCATTCTGGAGTCCGCCGAGCCCCGGGACGTCCACCATTTTGCCACCCTCCTGGGCTACGGGGCCCGGGCCATCAACCCATACTTGGCACAGGAGACCATCGTCTCTCTCATTGAGGATGGGCTGCTGGACAAGGATTTCCATGCGGCCGTGGATGACTACAACGCCGCCATTCTCCATGGGATCGTGAAGATCGCCTCCAAGATGGGCATCTCCACCATCCAGTCCTACCAGTCCGCTCAGATCTTTGAGGCGGTGGGCATCGCAAAGGAGGTGGTGGACCAATATTTCACCAACACGGTCTCCCGGGTGGGTGGCATCGGCCTGAATGAGATCGGGGAGCTGGTGGACCGCAACCACTCCAGGGCGTTTGATCCCCTGGGCCTGGGGACTGATCTGGAACTGGACTCCATGGGGGCCCATAAGGCCCGCGCGGGCCAGGAAGACCACCTCTACAATCCCCAGACCATCCACCTTCTCCAGGAGGCCACCCGGCGGGGGGACTACGGACTCTTCAAAGAGTATACCGCCCATGTGGACGATGAGACCCGGCCTCATACCCTCCGCGGGCTGCTGGAGATGCGCTATGCGGAAACACCCGTCCCCATCGATGAGGTGGAAGGCGCGGATTCCATCGTCAGGCGGTTCAAGACGGGCGCGATGAGCTACGGCTCCATCTCCCAGGAGGCCCATGAGTGCATGGCGCAGGCCATGAACCTGTTGGGCGGCAAGTCCAACTCCGGCGAGGGCGGTGAAAGGCCCGAGCGGCTGGGCACGGATAAAAATTCCGCCATCAAGCAGGTGGCGTCCGGGCGGTTCGGCGTTACGTCCGAATACCTGGTCTCCGCCAATGAGATCCAGATCAAGCTGGCCCAGGGGGCCAAGCCCGGAGAGGGTGGACATCTGCCCGGCAAAAAGGTCTATCCCTGGATCGCCAAGTGCCGCTACTCCACCCCGGGCGTCACCCTCATCTCCCCGCCCCCTCACCACGATATCTACTCCATCGAGGATCTGGCCCAGCTCATCTATGATCTCAAGAACGCCAACCGGCGGGCCCGCATCTCGGTAAAACTGGTCTCGGAGGCAGGGGTGGGAACCATCGCCGCCGGTGTAGCCAAGGCGGGGGCTCAGGTGGTCCTTATCTCGGGTCACGACGGGGGTACCGGCGCCGCTCCGCGGACCTCCATCCACAACGCGGGCCTCCCTTGGGAGCTCGGCCTTGCCGAGACCCATCAGACGCTGATGGAGAACGGGCTCCGCTCCCGTGTGGTGGTGGAGACGGACGGCAAGCTGATGTCCGGCCGGGATGTGGCCATCGCCTGTATGCTGGGCGCGGAGGAGTTCGGCTTTGCCACTGCGCCTCTGGTCACCATGGGATGCGTCATGATGCGGGTCTGCAATCTGGACACCTGCCCTGTGGGTGTGGCCACCCAGAATCCCGAGCTGCGCAAGCGCTTTACGGGCCGGCCCGAATATGTGGTGAACTTTATGCGCTTCATAGCCCAGGAGCTGCGGGAGCATATGGCGAAGCTGGGTGTGCGCACCATAGACGAGCTGGTGGGCCGCACTGACCTCCTGAAGGTCCGTCCCCATGCCGCCAATGAGCGGGCCGCCACGGTGGACCTCTCGGCTGTGCTTGCCAACCCGTATGTGGGCACCGGCGCCAAGCAGCACTTTGACCCGGCGGATATCTACGACTTCAGGCTGGAGGATACCGTGGACCTCAATGTGCTGGAAAAGCGCCTTGGCAGGGCGCTGGAGCGGGGAGAGAAGGCAAGGGTGGAGATCGGAGTCTCCTCTACGGACCGGACGCTGGGGACCATTCTCGGCTCCGACATCACACGGCTCCATGGGGACCGACTCCCCGACGACAGCCTCACCGTCAAGTGTACCGGCGGGGGCGGACAGTCCTTCGGCGCGTTCATCCCCAAGGGCTTGACACTGGAGCTGGAGGGCGATTCCAACGACTACTTTGGCAAAGGCCTTTCCGGCGGCAAGCTGGTGGTCTATCCGCCCAAAGACAGCACCTACCCGGCGGAAGAAAACATCATCATCGGTAACGTGGCCCTGTACGGCGCCACCTCGGGGCGGGCCTTTGTCTGCGGCATGGCCGGAGAACGCTTCTGTGTCCGGAATTCCGGCGCGGTGGCCGTGGTGGAGGGCGTGGGCGACCACGGCTGCGAGTATATGACCGGCGGCCGGGTGGTGGTCCTGGGGCGCACCGGCAAAAATTTTGCCGCCGGTATGTCGGGCGGCGTGGCCTACGTACTGGATGAGCACCGTGACCTCTACATGCGGCTCAACAAGTCGCTGGTCTCCATGGATCCGGTGACGGAAAAGCATGACATTGCAGAGCTCAGGAGCCTCATCCAGGAGCACGTGGCCCTTACTGGCTCCAAGAGGGGAATGGAGATCCTGACCCAATTTGACCACTATCTGCCGCGCTTCAAGAAGATCCTGCCCCTCGACTATGATCGGATGCTCCGCACCATTGCCCAATTGGAGGAGAAGGGGATGGACCGGGAGCAGGCCGAGGTGGAGGCGTTTTACCTGAATACGAGAGGAGGGGAGCAGTAATGGGCAAGCCGACCGGATTTCTGGAATATCCGCGCCAGGGGAACCCCGCGGAGGCTCCCAAGGAGCGCGTCCGGCATTTTTGTGAGTTCCACCCCCGGCTGGGCCGGGAGGAGCGCCGGCGCCAGGGGGCGCGCTGTATGGAGTGCGGCGTCCCCTTCTGCCAGTCCGGCGCCGTTCTGAACGGAATGGTGTCCGGCTGTCCGCTGCACAATCTGGTGCCGGAGTGGAACGACCTCGTCTACACCGGCAACTTCGGGCATGCGCTCCAGCGGCTCCTGAAGACCAACAATTTTCCGGAGTTTACCGGACGGGTGTGTCCCGCCCTGTGCGAGGCGGCCTGCACCTGCGGTCTCCATGGGGACCCTGTCACCGTGAAGGAAAATGAGCTGGGGATCATTGAGGATGCGTGGGAGAAGGGGCTCATCCAGCCCCATCCGCCCAAGGTCCACACGGGGAAACGGGTGGCGGTGGTGGGGTCCGGCCCTTCTGGCCTGGCCTGCGCGGCCCAACTGGGCGGCAGAGGGCACGCCGTCACCGTCTTCGAGCGGGCGGACCGGCCTGGCGGTCTGCTGATGTACGGGATTCCCAATATGAAGCTGGAAAAGCGTATCGTGGAGCGCCGGGTGGCCCTGATGGCCGCCGAGGGCATAGTGTTCCGCACCGGCGTGGACGTGGGGCGGGACCTCTCCGCTCAGGACCTGCTGAAGGACTATGACGCAGTGGTGCTCTGCTGCGGCGCGGCGGAAGCAAGGGACCTGAAGGTGCCTGGCAGAGAGGGCGGAGACGTCTATTTCGCGGTAGACTTCCTCAAAGCCACCACCAAGAGCCTGCTGGATTCCGATCTCAAGGACGGGCAGTACGTCTCCGCCAAGGGGAAAAATGTGGTCATCATCGGCGGCGGTGACACGGGCAACGACTGTGTGGGCACCTCCATCCGTCATGGATGCAAGTCCGTGGTACAGTTGGAGATGATGCCGAAGGCCCCCGACCGGCGGGCGGAGACCAACCCCTGGCCCGAATGGCCCAGGGTCTGCAAGACCGACTACGGCCAGGAGGAGGCCATCGCCCTCTTCGGTGCCGATCCCAGGATCTATCAGACCACGGTGACCGAGATCCTGAGGGACGAGAAGGGCGCGCTCACCGGCGTCAGGACGGTGAAGCTCACCGGCGACCTCAAGCCTGTGGAGGGCAGTGAGCAGACGCTCAAGTGTGAGCTGCTGCTCATCGCGGCCGGCTTTTTAGGGCCGCAGGACTATGTCCCCGCCGCCTTTGGCGTGGAGCGCACCCCCCGTACCTGCGTGCAGACTGCGGCAGGGCGATACGCGACCAGCGTACCCAGGGTGTTTACGGCGGGAGATATGCACCGGGGACAGTCCCTGGTGGTATGGGCCATCCAGGAGGGCCGGGCCGCCGCCCGGGAGGTGGATGAATTCATGATGGGATATACCAACCTGGAATGAGGGAAACTGGAGGGGACATGCCTTGGGCGTGTCCCCTCCAGTTTTCACACCTGTTAAATTCCGGTTGCGTTTCCCGCAGAATTCCCGTATGATGTTGCGTGGTGATCAAATTGATGAAATGTTTCAGGGTGGTGTCCCGCCTGCTCCTGTTGCTTCTGCTGCTGGCCACAGCCGCCGTGGCCCTCTTCCATTTCCTGCGCTGGCGGGGGTATATCCTGCTGCCGCAGGAGGCTGACCCGCGCCAGTGGCAGGTGTTCGGCGTGGACGTCTCCACTTATCAGGGGGATGTGGACTGGCCGGCCCTGCGGGCACAGGGTGTGGATTTCGCCTTTATCAAGGCCACAGAGGGGAGCTCCCTTCAGGACCGGCAGTTTTCCGCCAACTGGGAGAACGCACAGGCTGCGGGCGTGCGGGTGGGAGCCTATCACTTTTTCAGCTATGACAGCCCGGGGGAGACCCAGGCGGACAATTTCATCTCCATGGTACCGGTGACGGCCGGGGCGCTGCCCCCGGTGGTGGATATTGAGTTCTATGGGGACAAGCTGGAGAATCTGCCGGACAAAGCCCATGTCAAATCGGTGCTGGATCCGCTGCTCCGGCGGCTGGAGGAATTTTACGGGGTAAAGCCCATTCTCTATGTGACATACCGCTCCTATGCGCTCTATCTCAGGGAGGGCTATGAGGCATATCCCCTGTGGGTGAGCCGCCCGCTGCTGGCCCCGTTTGACAAGAACTGGTCCTTCTGGCAGTATTCCCACAGTGCTGAGCTGGAGGGGTATGACGGTGCGGAACAGCGCATCGACCTCAATGTATTCCGGGGATCTCTGGAGGAATTTCAGACCTTCGGGCTTGCAGGGTGAGGGATGCCTGTCCCCGGGCGGGCGCCGGCTTTTTCTCACGCTCCCTATTCTAATCCCGCGGCATTTCTGCTATAATATCCTAATAGCCATGTGATACCAATTCTTTTTGGAGGTGCGATATGGACCGATACCTCTCTTTGATACAGGAACTCAGAAAAGTCTGTCCCGGGCTGGAGCTGCGGGAAAACGAGCTCATGAGCAAGCACACCACCTTCCGGATCGGCGGGCCCGCGCGGCTCATGGCCCTGCCGGTCACGGAGGAGGAGGCCGAGGCCGCGGTGCGCTGTGCCAAGGGACTGGGCGTCGCCCCATTTTATATGGGCAACGGAAGCGACCTTTTGGTGGCGGACCGGGGATACGACGGGTTTATCCTGAAGGCGGTCAGCGGCCTGAACAGCCTGCGGGCGGAGGGCAACACCATCGCCGCAGGGAGCGGCGTGCTTCTCTCCCGCCTGGCGTCCTTCGCTATGGAGCAGGGGCTTTCCGGGTTGGAGTTTGCCCATGGCATTCCCGGCTCGCTCGGCGGCGCCGTCACCATGGACGCGGGGGCCTATGAAGGGGATATGAGCATGGTGGTCCGGGAGGTGCGCTGCCTTACGGAGGAGGGGGAGCGGGAGACGGTCTCCGGCCGAGACTTGGACTTTTCTTACCGCCACAGTGCCTTCTCAAATGAACGACGCTTTATCCTGGGCGCTACGCTGGAGCTGAAAAGCGGCGACAGCGCCGCCATCAAGGCCCTGATGGATGACCTATGGAACCGCCGCCGCCACAAGCAGCCTCTGGATGTGCCCAGCGCCGGGAGTACGTTCAAGCGTCCCAAAGGCTACTTTGCCGCGGCCCTGATCGATGAATGCAAGCTGAAAGGCGTCAAAATGGGTGGAGCGCAGGTGTCCACCAAGCACGCGGGCTTCCTCATCAACGCGGGGGGGGCCACCTGTGATGATGTGCTCCGTCTGGCGGAGCATGTCCGGGAGACCGTGCGCCGGGAGACCGGCGTGGAACTGGAGCTTGAGGTGCGGACGCTGGGAGTTTGAGCGTGAGTGCGGCATTGCGGCGCATGGAGGGGTGACAAAAGATGAAATTTATTCTGATTTCCGGCCTTTCCGGCGCCGGGAAGAGTAAGGCGGCCTCCTTCCTGGAGGATATGGGATACTATGTGGTGGACAACATGCCGGCGGCGCTCATCCCCAAGTTTGCCGAGCTCTGCATGGCGGGCCAGGGCCAATATGACAGGGTGGCGCTGGTCACGGACATCCGGGGCGGACAGACCTTCGACGGCCTGTTTTCCGCTCTGGACCAGCTCCACGAGATGGGCTGCGACTACAAGATCCTCTTCGTGGAGGCCACGCTGGAGACCATTGTAAAGCGGTACAAGGAGACCCGCAGGATACACCCCCTGGCGAAAAACGGCCGCTCCCTGGCGGAGGCGGTCCGCGTGGAGCGGACGGCTCTGGAGCCCGTCCGCCAGCGGGCGGAATACATCGTGGACACGTCCGCACTCTCCACCGCAAAACTGCGCGGGGAGATGCTCCGCCTCTTTGGAGAGGGGGACGGCGCGCCGGCCATGAGCGTGTCCGTGATTTCCTTCGGCTTTAAATACGGCATCCCCATCGAGGCCGATCTGGTCTTTGACGTGAGATTCCTGCCCAATCCCTATTATATCGCCGAGCTGCGGGACCAGACCGGACTGGACGACGGTGTACGGGACTTCGTATTCGGATACCAGCAGACCAGGGACTTCATGAAGCACCTGGAGAACCTGATGGGTTTTCTGCTCCCCCTCTATGTGGAGGAGGGAAAGACCGCACTGGTCATCGGCGTGGGCTGTACCGGCGGGCACCACCGCTCGGTGGCGGTGACCCGCGCATTGGCCGACTTCATCCGGCAGAAGGGCTACAGCGCCGCGGAGAACCACAGAGACATGACGCGGGACTGAGGAGGGCCGATTTATGATCGAACCGTATGGCCGCTCGGACAGCCGTTGGGAGCACGGACCTAAGATCGCCGCCATCGGCGGGGGGACCGGACTGTCCACCATGCTGCGCGGTCTCAAACAGTATACCCGCAACCTGACCGCTATCGTGACCGTGGCGGATGATGGGGGGGGCTCCGGAATGCTCCGGGAGGACCTGGGGATGCCCCCGCCGGGGGACATCCGTCACTGCATGGAGGCGCTGGCCAATGTGGAGCCCGTGATGGGTGAGCTGCTGTCCTACCGCTTTCCCAAAGACTCCGGGAGCCTGGGAGGACAATCCTTTGGGAATCTGATCCTGGCGGCGCTCAACGGCATTTCCCCCTCCTTTGATCAGGCGGTGGCGCGGATGAGCGAGGTGCTGGCCATCACCGGACGGGTGCTCCCCGTTACAAACGAGGATGTGCGCCTGGAGGCCACATTTGAAAACGGGACCAGCGTGGTGGGGGAGTCCAAGATCAGCCGGTTCAAAAAGGAACAGGACTGCCGGATCCGGAAGGTGCGGCTTCTGCCGGAACACCCTCCCGCCCTGCCCGAAACGCTGCGGGCGATCCGGGAGGCGGACCTTATTTTACTGGGTCCGGGAAGCCTTTACACCAGCGTCATCCCCAATCTGCTGGTAGATGGGGTGGCGGAGGCCATCCGGGCGTCTGATGCGCTGAAAATCTATATCTGCAACATCATGACCCAGGATGGGGAGACAGAGGGCTATACGGTCTCAGACCACGTGGCGGCGCTCCTGGCCCATGGCGGGCCGGGCCTAGTCGACCTCTGTCTGGCCAACTCCGCGCAGGTGCGGCCCGGCCTGGTGGAGCGGTACCGCGAGGAGGATGCCGCCCCCATCGCGGTGGACCGGGCGGCGGTGGAGTCCCTGGGGATAGAACTGGTGGAGCGGCCTCTGGCCTCTGAGACCTCCGACTTTGCCCGGCATTCCATTGCCCGGCTGGCCGCCGCCGTGATGGAGCTGCACGGCGAACGCTCCATGCGGGTCGTGCCAGAGCTGGGTGCGGAGGACGGCGCGTTTATCCTTGAAGATACTTAGGGAAGGGGAGCGTTATGTCGTTTGGAACGCAGGTGAAAGAGGAGCTCTGCCGCGGGGAGCCCGCCCGGAAATGCTGCGCCCGGGCTGAGGCATATGGCGTGCTCCTTTTCTGCCATACCTTTGCTCCGCGGGAAATCAAGGTGGTCACGGGCAGCGCTGCCTTTGCAGGGAGACTCCCGGAGCTCTTCCGAAGGGCCTTTCGTCTGAGCTTCGATCAGCGCCCGGAGCCGGGAGAGGCGGGGAAACGGATCTTCCTGATCCATGATCCGGACAAGCTTTCCGCCATCCGGGAGATCTACGGGATCGATCCGGCGGTAAGCTTGGCCCACCATATCAACTTTGCGGTATTGGAGGAGGACCACTGCAGAACGGCCTTCCTGCGGGGGGCCTTCCTGACTGCCGGCTCCGTAAGCGACCCGGCGAAGGGATACCATCTGGAGCTGGTGACCTCTCATTATAACGTCAGCCGGGAGCTTTCGGCGCTGCTGCCGGAGGTGGGGTTCTCTCCCAAGCAGACCACCCGGAAATCCAACTATATCACCTATTTCAAATCCAGCGAGACCATTGCCGACTTCCTGACCGCAGTGGGGGCACCCCTTTCTGCCATGGAGCTGATGAACGCGAAGCTGGAGAAACATTTGCGGGGAAGTGTGAACCGGCGGGTAAACTGTGATTCGGCCAATCTGGATAAGGCGGTGGACGCCGCCCTGGGGCAGGTGGAGGCCATTGAGCGGTACGCGTCGGTCCACGGGCTGGATTCCCTGCCGGACAAGCTCCGGGAGACGGCGGCACTGCGGATGGACCATCCGGAACTGACGCTCTCACAGTTGGCGGCCATCTGCGACCCGCCGGTTACCAAGTCATGCCTGAACCATCGGCTGCGGAAGCTCATGGAACTGGCCGGAAGATAACGTGCGACAGACAGGAGGTTCCCCATGGCTTTTACCCATCTTCACATCCACACGGAATATTCGCTTCTGGACGGCTGCTGCCGGATCCCAGGATTGGTACGGCGCGTAAGGGAACTGGGACAGACCGCCGTGGCCATCACCGACCACGGCGTCATGTACGGGGCGGTGGACTTTTATAAGGCCTGCAAGGCCGAGGGGATCAAGCCCATCATTGGCTGCGAGGTCTATGTGGCGCCCAGGACCCGGTTTGACAAGGTGCACGAGATGGACAGCGGCGCCCGGCATCTCATCCTTTTGTGCCGCAATGAGGTCGGCTACCGGAATCTCTGCCATATGGTGTCCCGGAGCTTTACCGAAGGCTTTTATGTCCGGCCCCGCATTGACAAGGACCTGCTGCGGGAGCACCACGAGGGGCTGATTGCCCTGTCGGCCTGCCTGGCAGGGGAGATCCCCCGCTTCCTCCGGAACGGACAGTATGAGGCGGCGAAGCAAGAGGCCCTGGCAATGAGAGAACTCTTTGGCGCGGATGGCTATTATCTGGAGCTCCAGGATCACTCTCTTCCGGAAGATCCCCAGATCGTGCAGGGTCTGTTGCGCCTTCACGAGGATACCGGCATCCCTCTGGTGGCCACCAACGACGCCCACTATCTCAGTCGGGCCGACGCCGTCACCCAGGATGTGCTCATGTGCATCCAGATGGGCAAAACCGTGGACGATCCCGGCCGAATGAAATTTGAAACAGAGGAGTTCTACGTCAAAAGCGAGGCGGAAATGCGCGCGCTTTTCCCGCAGTGCCCTGAGGCCATTGAGAATACCCAAAGGGTGGCGGATCTCTGTAATGTGGAGTTCGAGTTCGGAACGTACCACCTGCCGGAATTCAAGCTGCCGGAGGGATATACCGACAGGGACGCCTATTTTGAAAGGCTCTGCCTGGACGGCTTCAAGCGCCGCTACCCGAAGGAGCCGCCGGAATATTTGCAGCAGCTCCGCTATGAGATGGATATGATCCGCAAGATGGGGTTTGTAGACTATTTCCTCATTGTCTCCGACTTCATCGGCTATGCCAAGCGCAGCGGCATCCCCGTGGGACCCGGGCGTGGCTCCGCTGCAGGGAGCGTAGTGTCCTACTGCCTGGACATCACCGACGTGGAACCCATGAAATACAGTCTCTATTTCGAGAGATTCCTGAATCCGGAGCGGGTCACCATGCCGGATATCGATATCGACTTCTGTATCCGCCGCCGTCAGGAGGTCATCGACTATGTCTGCCGTAAATACGGCTCGGACCACGTGGCCCAGATCGTCACCTTTGGTACGATGGCTGCCCGGGGCGCGATCCGGGATGTAGGGAGGGCGCTCAATTTCCCCTATGCCGAGGTCGACCAGATCGCCAAGCTGGTGCCCAGCGGCCCGGGGGCGCTTCACATTACGCTGGATGAATCCCTGAAAATCTCCAAGCCGCTGCGGGAACTCTATGAGGGGGACGAGCGGGTCAGGCAGCTCATCGACACCGCCCGGAGCATCGAGGGAATGCCCCGCCACGCCTCCACGCACGCTGCGGGCGTGGTCATCACCCGCCTGCCGGTGGACGACTATGTGCCTCTGGCGAAAAATGACGAATCGGTGGTCACCCAGTATACCATGACGACCCTGGAGGAGCTGGGGCTGCTCAAGATGGACTTTCTGGGCCTGCGGAACCTGACGGTCCTGGATGACGCGGTGAAACTGGTACAGCGAAGCGACCCCACATTCACGCTCTCCTCGATTTCAGACGACGACCCGAAGGTGTTCCAGATGCTCTCTGAAGGAAAGACCTCCGGGGTGTTCCAGATGGAATCACCGGGCATGACGGGCGTATGCGTGGGGCTTAAGCCGCAGAATATCGAAGATATTACCGCTATCATCGCCCTCTACCGCCCGGGCCCCATGGATTCCATTCCCAGATTCATCGCCTGCAAGCATGATCCCAAGCTGATCCGGTATAAGCATCCTGCCCTGATTCCGATCCTGTCCGTCACCTACGGCTGTATCGTCTATCAGGAGCAGGTCATCGAGATATTCCGAAAGCTGGGGGGCTACTCCCTTGGACAGGCGGATATGGTACGGCGGGCCATCTCCAAGAAAAAGAAGGCCCAGATCGAGAAGGAGCGCCACTCCTTTATCCATGGAGATCCGGAGCGGGGGATACCCGGCTGTGTCGCCAACGGCATCCCCGCCCAGACCGGTGAGGATATCTACGACGAGATCTACGATTTTGCAAACTACGCGTTCAACAAAGCCCATGCGGTGAGCTATGCCATCGTCTGCTATCAGACCGCATGGTTCAAGTGCCACCATATGCGGGAGTATATGGCGGCGCTGCTCACCTCGGTGCTGGATTATCAGGAGAAGGTGGCCGAGTACATTGGCGAATGCCGTGAGAACGGCATCCGCCTCATGCCGCCGGACATCAACCTCTCGGACGCCGACTTTACGGTGGACAATGGAAACATCCGGTTTGGCCTCGTCGCGGTGAAGGGCGTGGGCCGGGGCGTCATCCAAAACCTGCTGGCGGAGCGGGGCCGGAGCGGGCGCTTCACCTCCTTCCCGGACTTCTGCCAGCGGATGATGGGGGCGGATCTGAACCGGAGGGTGGTGGAGAGCCTCATCAAGTGCGGTGCCTTCGACAGTCTGGGGTATAAGCGATCTCAACTGATGGAGGTCTATGGACAGGTCCTGGACGGCATCGCCCAGCAGCGGCGAAAGAACCTGGAGGGTCAATTCGACCTCTTTGGGGGCGGGGGAGAGGACGAGTCCTCCGGCATTCCCGAACTGGTCCTACCCAACCTCCCGGAGTATTCCCGCAGCCAACTGATGACCATGGAGCGGGAGACCACAGGGCTCTATTTGACAGGCCACCCCATGGATGAGTACAGGGAGGCCGCCCGAAATGCCAAGGCCGCGCCCATCGGGGCCATTCTGTCCGACTTTGCCAAGGAAGACGGACCGGAGACCTACCGGGACGAGCAGCGGCTCTCCATCGCGGGCATCGTCGCCTCTTCCAAGACCAAGACGACCAAAAACAACACCCTGATGGCCTATGTGACGCTGGAGGACGACACCGGCGCCATGGAGCTGCTGGTCTTCGCGCGTGTGCTGGGGGAGAGCGGAGGCTATATCAAGGAGAATGCCCCGGTACTGGCCACCGGGCGGCTGTCGGTCCGAGACGAGAAGGCGCCCCAGATGCTGGTCGACAGTATCCGCCCGCTGGGAGAGGCCGGGACGGCCGTTAAGGAGCGGGAAAGCGGGCAGAAACTCTATGTCAAGGTGGCCACGGCTCAGAGCCCACAATTTGAGAAGATCAAAAAGATCTTCCTCATGTTTCCCGGTGAGCAGCAGGCGGTCTTTTACTTTTCGGATACCCGGAAAAGGATGGGAACGCCCTGCGTCATCCACCCCGCCCTGATCCGGGAGCTGGGTGAGATGCTTGGCGGAGAGAATGTGGTGCTGAAATGACGATTTGTGTGAGGAAACGATGAAGAAACTGGTTTCTCTACTCTTTCACCGCGTGGTCCTGGTGGCTTTTTTCCTGCTGATCCAGGTGGCCGTCCTGGTGGTCATGCTCCTACGGTTCAACAACTATTTCCTGCCCTTTTACGGCGTGTGCGTCGCCATCAGCCTCTTTGCGGTCTTTTGGATCGTGGGGCGCCAGAGCGATCCCGCCTATAAGATCGCATGGATCATCCCCATCCTGGTCTTTCCCATCTTCGGAGGGTTGTTCTATCTGCTTTTCGGCGGCAATCGGCTCAGCAGCCGGACCCGCCGGAAGATGGAGGGAACGGACCGAAAGATGGAGGAGGTGCTCAGACCGGACTATAAGGCGGACGAGCTTTCCTCACTGGGGGAGGATGCAGTGCACCAGGCCCGCTATCTGGAGCACATCGCCCACTGCCCGGTCTATGGGAACACGGAAACAGAGTATTATCCCCTGGGGGAGCTGTGCTTTACCCGGATGGTGGAGGAGCTCAAACGGGCGGAGCGGTATATTTTTGTAGAGTATTTCATCATTGAAGAGGGGAAGATGTGGGACACCATCCTGGACATCCTGAAGGATAAAGCGCAGGAAGGAGTGGATGTCCGGGTCATGTATGACGACATCGGCTCCATGTTCACGCTGCCGCGGGACTACGCCAGGGAACTGGAGGCAAGGACGGGGATCAAGTGCTGCGTGTTCAATCCTTTTGTGCCCATCCTGTCCCTGCGGCTCAACAACCGGGACCACCGAAAGATCATGGTGATCGACGGTAAGGTGGCGTTTACCGGCGGGATCAACCTGGCCGACGAATATATCAACGAAAAGGTGAAATACGGCCACTGGAAGGACAGCGCCATCCAAGTGCGGGGCGAGGCGGCTTGGAGCATGACGGTCATGTTCCTGACGCTGTGGGACTATGTGCGGGAAAAGGCCACGGAGGACTATGATGCGTTCCGCCCCCCGGTGCTGCCGGAGATCCAGGCCCCGGGCTTCGTACAGCCCTATACGGACAACCCGTTGGACTGCGAGGCGGTGGGGCAGGCGGTCTATCTGAATCTCATCAACAAAGCGCGGCGCTATGTCTATATCACCACACCTTACCTGATTGTTGACGACAGCACAAATACTGCGCTGTGCATTGCGGCAAAATCCGGGGTGGATGTCCGCATCATGACCCCCCACATTCCGGACAAGCGGGTGGTGTTTGAGCTCACCCGCTCCCACTATCAGCCCCTTTTGGAGTCGGGCGTCAAGATCTACGAATATACGCCGGGCTTTGTCCATGCAAAAAATTTCGCAGTGGATGACAAATACGGTACGGTGGGGTCCATCAATCTGGATTACCGCAGTCTGTTTCTCCACTTTGAAAATGGCGTGTGGCTATGCAACGACCCCAGCATTCGGGACATCCGCGCGGATTTTCTCTCTACACTGGAGCAGTGCCAGAGCGTGACGCTGGCGCAGTGCCGGGCCCTGCCGTGGTGGAGGAAGGCGGTGCGGGCGGTGCTGCGAGTCTTTGCCCCCCTGATGTAAGCGAACGAGAAGGAGCCGCAGGACTCAGTCCTGCGGCTCCTTCATATATTGTTTTCATTATCATTTGGCGGAGTGCCCGGCCTTCCGGGCAGCCTTCCGCCTCTCTTTGGAGGCGCGGAGCGCGGCACGCCACTGTGCGCCATAGGCACGGACGTCGTCGAGGGTATAGCGCTGCGAGGTCATATGGACATAGCGGTTGCGGAAGCGGCGGCTTTGACGTTCCGCGCGGGCCAGCAGCTCGTTGTAATCATCCATGAGCCGGTCCAGACGTTCCGCTGCGGAAGGGGGGAGGCTGCCCCGGATGCCGTCCAGCTTCTGCCGGAGCTGTTCGCCCACCTCCTCGATATTGTCTCCAAGATCGGCCTTGGCCAAGGCCATTTGGAGGCGCAGCTCGTCTCCCGCGGTCTGGAGCTTGTTCATAGCCCAGGTCACCAGAGCCAGCTTCCGGACGGTGGTGACGGTATCCACGGCCAGAAGCGTGAAGAAGGAGCCGCACAGGGTATACTGGAGCCACATGGGGATTCGGGCGAACAGCCGGGCCACGGGCGGATGAATCCAGAACACAGCTACATAGGACATGACGCCCCAGAACAAGCTGACAGGGAGGCATACCCGGCCCTTGATATTCAATTTAACATGGCTGTAGTCCCAGTACTTGATGTGCGTGGTGGTCTCCAAAAACCAACCGACCAGGTATTCCCAGGCCGTCATGACCACCACCGCCACAAAATAGAAAACCACCAGATTGTCCCGGAAAGGAGCAAAAAAGAGGATCATCAACAGGAATCCCACTCCGTAGATGGGGCAGAGCGGACCATAGAGAAAGCCACGGGGGACATAATGCCGTTCCTTGATAGAACAGTAGGCAGTCTCCCACACCCAGCCACAGAAGGAATAGAAAATAAAATAGAGGAACAGCAGGGGTATAGGATATCCCAGCAGCATAGGCGCGTCCATCATCAGGCTACTCCTTTTCCTCGTAATCGGTGAGCAGCACATCCAGAATGCCGTTGTAAATCTGCTCCGGATGAGCTTTGAACTGCTCGGAGAGACGGTCACACTGCTGCTCGGTCGCGGCCAGCATATCCACGGTGAGCAGATTCCCGTGCTCATCATCCAGCGCCAGACGGAGGGTGAAGGTGCCGTCATTGCGTGGGATGCGCTCAGAGCGCACCTGGGCGTCACGGCGGAGGCGGCTGTTGAGCTTGGTGACATTTTTATCGCATTTGACCCGGACAGAATAGGGGAGGCTGCTTTCACAGATGGCCCCGTTTTTCCGGCCCTTCTCTGTGATGGAGTACCGCTCGTCCTCCAGCAGGAGGTGCTCCGTACTCACCAGCTCTGCGGCAGCCTCGGCGAAATCAAAGTAGTCCACGCCCTCGTCACACATGGTGAGATCGGCCAGAGTGGGCATATCGATGGGAGCGGCCACGCGGGACATGATATAGAGGATCAAAAACTTGATGTCCAGCTTGTCGTGGATGAATCCGACACGAGCCATGGTGCGCCTCCTTTTGGAATAGATAAAAGGGAAAAGTCCTATAAGGACATTTTACTATTATACCGAAAAAAAGCGAAGGGGACAAGAGTGAATTTCTGCAGACCCCGCCGTGGGTTGACAGCGGGGAGGCGAGGGGGTAAGATGAAAAAAACACCCTTGGGAGGCAACTTATGAAACGCTACCGTCTGTTGTCCGCGGGCCTCGCCGTATTGCTCCTCCTGGGCTCCTGTTCGGTGCCGAATCCGGCTCCTTCGGAGGGGGAGACGCCGCGGCCAGGGCCCACATCCACTCCGGAACCGGAGCCGACGCCGTACAACGGCCCGGAAAATCCGCTTACGGGAGAACCCATTTCAGGAGAGCTGGCAAATCGGCGCCCCATTGCCGTCATGCTCAATAATCTTAAGGAGGCTCTGCCCCAATTGGGGCAGTCACAGGCGGACATCATCTATGAGTGCCTGGCGGAGGGCGGCATTACCCGCATGATGGGGGTGTATCAGAGTGTGGAAGGGGTGGGGATGATAGGGTCGGTCCGCTCCGCCCGACCCTATTATTTGGAGCTGGCGCTGGGGCATGACGCCCTGTACATCCACGCCGGGGGCAGTGAGGACGCCTATGCCAAGATCAGGTTCTGGGACGTAGATCATTTTGACGCGGTGCGGGGGCCCTATCAGGGCCGCTCGCCGGACTCCAACCTCATGTGGCGGGATGCGGACAGACGAAAAAACAACGGTCTGGAGCACAGTGTGGTCACCACCGGTTCTGCGATCGAGACCTATCTGCCCGAGGAGGTCCGGAGGGAGCACAAAGAGGACTACCGCTATCCGCAGCAGTTTACAGACGACGGTACGCCGGCGGCAGGGGAGAAGGCCGTTACCGTGACGGTGCCGTTCTCTAACTATAAAACAGGGGTCTTTACTTATGATGAGGAGAGTCGGACCTATCTGGTGGAGGAGTATGGCCAGCCCTACATAGACGGGAACACCGGGGAACAGGTGGGAGTCACGAACGTCATCATACTTCAGACGGCGTGCAGTGCCACCGGAGACAGTCTGGCCCACATTACGGTGGACCTCACCTCGGGCGGAGAGGGATGGTACGCCTGCGGCGGAAAAATCATTCCCATTCATTGGAGCAAGGCCGACCGCAGCAGTTCCTTTGTATACACCACAGAAGACGGGGAACCCCTGGTCTTGGGGCGGGGAAAGAGCTATGTGAACATCATCCCCTTAAAATCAGAGGTTATTTTCGCATAAGGCGGCATTCCGCGTTTTGCGCCGCTGCGGCCGGAGCAGGGCCTGTGCAGAGACGGAGTTACATAGAGCCGATGAGAAGGGGGCGCGGACAGCCAAGCGGCTGTCCGCGCCCTGAAATAAAAGGGATGGATCCCGGCGGGAACATGAAAAACGCTTTATTTGATTTTTGCCGCCTCTGGGGTGCCGGACTTCGAAGGTGCCCCAGCATGGACCTTTCGGCCGGCGTCAGCCCGCCAAGCAGCGGTATAGGAAGGTCACGATTTGGGCTCGGGTACAGTCTGCCAGAGGCTGGAAGGTGGTGGCGCTGGTGCCGGTGGTGATCCCCTGTTCCACGGCCCACTGCACTGCGCTGGCGTAGTACGCGCCTGCCTCCACATCTGTAAAGGGGATGCTGCTCCCGACCGTTGGGGAACCGGCGAAGCGGTATAGGAGGGTCACGGTCTGGCTCCGGGTCACGGTGACTTCAGGGGAAAAGGTGGTGGCACTGGTGCCGGTGGTAACGCCCTGTTCCACGGCCCACAATACAGCGTCAAAGTAATACGCATCGCTCCGGACATCCAGGAAGGGGGTATCGGAGCGCACAGGCGCGGGGGAACCGGCGGCTCTCCAGAGGAACGTCACCATTTGGGCGCGGGTACAGGAGACGTCGGGAGAGAAGGTGGCGGCACTGGTACCGGTGGTGATCCCCTCTCCTACAGCCCAGGCTACCGCATCATAGTAGTAATCGCTGGAACTCACATCCGTAAAGGACGGAGTTTCGTCGGGAAGGAGCGTCTCGATAAAGCTGGCCGTGACGCTCACCTTGGAGCCGGGCATGGTAAAGGTGTACTGGGTGTCGCTCTTCTTGGTCAGCTCTACGGTGCCGCCGTTTTTGTCGGTGACAGCGAGGGCATCCAGTTCATAGCCGGAATCCGGCTTTACCTTAACGGTGACGGTGTCACCCCTGGAGGCGTTTCTGGGGCTGACGGCCACAGTGCCGTTGGAGGTGCTTTCCACGCTCACGGCGTAGGTGCTGGAGCCGCCTCCGGAGCCGCCACTGGAGGAACTGGCGGTTACGGTCACGGTGCAGACGGCAGAGTCCAAGACAACGCCGCTGAGCGAAATCTGAACAGTGATCTCCGCCGCCCCCTCGGCCACACCGGTGACAACGCCGCTCCCATCCACCGTGGCGATGGATTCGTTGCTGGAGGTCCAAACCATGGTCACCTCTGCATTGGCCGGGTCCAGAGTCGCGGCCAGAGACGTGGTATAGCCCTTATGTACGGAGGCGGTACTGTCCAGAGCAATGGTTGGCTTTGCCACGGAATAAGTGCCGTCGGAGTTTTGTGTGGGTGCAAAGCCTTCGGCACAGTACTCGGGAAGGAGGGCGCTTCCAAAGGTGCCTCCGCTGACAGAAATGGCGGACTTTGCAGTTTCTGCGGCACGTTCATCTGCTATGATCCCTCCAAAGGTCCCCTGACCATGGATGGTCAGCGTATCCTCCGTGCGGGTGCTGTCATACAGAATTTTGCCGGTTATCGTACCGGTGTAGTCTTCATCGAACGTGACGGTCACGCCCGGATAGGAGGAGTATTGGCAAATGTCAAAGGCAATGACCTCGTCGCTGGAGGTGACCACGCTCGTATTGCCCTTGAACACGATGGCTCCGTTGTTGAAGCTTAGCGTGTAGTCCTCGCCGTCCACCTGGTTTTTGGCTTCGATTGTCATGTTTTCCAGCGTGAGATCGGCGTAATTCTGTATGATGCGCTTAATGTTATTTGCATTTTCCGCAATTGCGATGGTGCCGTTCTGGAACACAAGAGTGGAGTCCTTCAGCAACTGGAATCCGTTTGTCTCCGTATTTGTAGAGCCGGCGCCAGGACCGGTCAGTGTATAAATATGCCCGTCAAAATCAATGGTGAATGCTTTGCCTGAGGGAACGGAGATCCCAACTGCGTCGGAGACATCTTTCAAAAGAAGAATGGTGTCCCCCTGCTGGGCCGCGTCAATGGCATCTTTTAGGGTCTCGTACCCCAAGCTCCCGATGGCGGCAACGCTGTTCGCGGCAGGGACAATGTGCCACATGCCGGATTCGTCCTGTACCTTTTCGGCGGTAGAGCCCGTAATAACATATGCGCTCACATCGCTGGAGAAGGTACCGCCGGAGATAACGGGATCGTCGGCGCCGGCAGCCTTGGCGACCGATCCGGCAGTGCCCGCAAAGGTACCGCCGGTGATGGTCAGCTTGCCCACGTCGTTGGTGGAGGCGCTGGAGCCGCAGTTGACGACGGCATAGGTGTCGGAAGTGAACGTACCGCCGCTGATGCTGGCCTCGTTCCAATTCATCAGCGCATACTGGGTTACATTCTTGAACGTGCCGCCGGAGATGTCCAGCACGCCGCCGTCATCATTTTTAATGGTATTCAATCCGCCGTCGAACAAGCCGCCGGTGATGGTCAATGTGGGGGCGGCGGAATTCACGCCCTCCTTGTATTCCGTACCGTAGTTCTGATAGCCGTTTTCCACCATGCTGGAATACCGGCCGCTCTGAGAGACCGATACGCCCTCGCCGATGGTCATGACGCCATGATTGACAAGATTGTAGTAGGAATTCCCACCATTATTTTCAGCATTTTGGCCGTTCTCTGCGCTGCGGGTATACTCGCCCCCATTGAGGACAGCGGTGCCGTTGTTGAACAGGGCGGCTTTGGCGTGACTGATGTTGTCCACCTTACCGTTTCCGGCGCTGTCCTCCAAGGTCAGACGGCCGCCCAAGACGACGGTAATGGTATGGCTCCCCGCTGTGTTGGTCAGGGTATTGCCGCCCAAATCCAGGGTGACGGTCCGGTCACCGCTTACGGTAATACTTTCCGCCGTATCCTTGAGGAGGACTGCGGTGCCGCCCTCGGCGGCGTCGATGGCGGTCTGCAGGGAAGCGTATACCTTGTCACCGACCTTTGCCACGGCGTCCGTATCCTCCTCGGTGCGAGCCTGCACAACATAGGAGACGCCGCCTTCCGTGGCCTCGACGGTCCTGCACTCGGCCGCCACGTAAGGCAGTGCGTCGGTCTCGCCGAGCATAGAATAGCTGCCGCCATAAAGGACGGAGGAGTTGGCCGTATTGGGGGAAACCTTGACGGCGCTGACCCCCTCCGGAGCTAGAAATGTGCCGCCGTAAATGTAGGAACAGGCATCCGCGTTGATGCCGCCGTCGCCGTTGGTGTTGTCATTGCCGATCAACACGGCGGTATAGTTGCCGGCGGTTTTAAATGTGCCGTCATGGATGATGCACTGGACAGTTCCGGCCTCGCCGGCGGCATAAAGGGCATAAAAAACGCTGCTTGTGTGGTTATTGTCGCAAACAACGGTCTCAAAGGTGCCGCCGTTCACCTCCAGATATCCGATGCTGGCGGAAACTGCGCCCTGCGTTCCCTTAAAATAGCCATCGTTGATGACCATGCAGGAGTCTTGGCTGTAGTTCCGGATCGTATAGCTCCATACGCCGCTGTGGCCGTCATTTGCGGCGCATGTGCTGCATGAGGTGTTGCTGAAATCGCCACCGTTGATGGTCGCAGTCCCCTCATTGAAAATTGCACAGGTGGCTGTGTCGAAGGTGCCGCCTTGAACGGTCAGTACCGCGTCTGAACCGGTATTCCGAATCCCTGAACCGCTGGCATATTTTGCGCCTCGGTAAGTGCCGTCCTCAATGGTCAGGGTACCTTTGTTATTGATCGCGCCGTAGCCGCCTTCCGCCGAAGCGGAGGCGTCAATGGTGCCGTTTCCGGTCACGGTAAGCGTCCCTTCGTTGACGATGGGACGTCCGACAAAGTCTGAAGCCACTGTGATGCGCTTGCCGCTCATGTCCAAGGTGAGCGTTTTGCCCGCGGCGACTGTGGCGATATCGCTGGTTGCCATGTCTGTGATGTCTCGGGTCAGCGTTACGCACTCGCCGTCCGCCGCATCGTCAAACGCATCTTGAAGCGTGGCGTAATAGACGATTCCAACCTGAGCGACCGCGTCTTCTTCTGACAGTGGCTCCGGCTGCTCCGGACCGACCGCATCATCGGGCACATCTTCGGCAGGGACGGCATATCGGGGGCAGCCCTCCAGATGCTCGGCGGCCTGGCAGGTTTCCTCCTGGTTACAGGTCACTCCGGACGGGGGGACACCCTCCGCCTCATCGGCCAACGCTGCGGTGGGCAGCCATCCTGCCAATAGGCACAGAGACAGCAGGCCTGCCAAGATTCGTGTTCTCATGTGCTTGCATCCTCCTCATTTGTTTGAATATTCTGGGATCGGGGTGAGAAATGCGGAGGCCGGTAAGCGCCGTCCGCACCGTCTGCCGGGACGGATAGTGCGGTGATCAGGAGCGCTCTTGCGGCCTCCCGGGTCTGCTGGGGAGGTCCCTTTGCCAGATACTCCAGGGCGTCGTTCCATTCGTGGAGCGATGCCGCTTCAGGCGGTATCCGCTCCAGGCTCCGGGCCAGCCTCGCTTTTTGCCAATCGTGCAGGCGGCGCAGATCGGACAGACAGGGGCAGTTTGTCTGCATATACATGGCGTCCAGCAGGGACATTTGAAACATCATGGGCCGTTCACCTCCTTATAACCGAAATCAATATTTCACTGATATGACCGCAAACTTCCGGCTCCGCCAGCTACATATTGTGTAGGAATTATACCATTCTACCGCTTGAAAAGCAAGGTGTTTCCGGTATTTGGGTGCAAAAATCCGGGCCGCAAATCGCATTTTTTTGCGGCCTTGGGTTTTCACGCTTATCCTCTGCTCCATATGGGCGGATGGGCGTGTTTTTTCGTATCCTCACCTATGTCCTGGAGGCCAAAAGATCTACGAAATATTGATTTTGTTTTATGAGACAAGTCCCAGCCGGTCGAGTTGCCTGAGCTGCTCGTCGCCGGTGGTCAGCAGGTAGATGCGGGTGGTCTCAATGCTGGAATGTCCCAGCACATCTGCCAGCCGGGCGATGTCCTTGCAGGCATGGTAGAAGGTCCGGGCGAAGAGGTGGCGCAGATTGTGCGGGTAGACCTTTTCCGGGGATACGCCGGCGGTTTTACAGAGCTGTTTCATTTCTCCCCATATCTGCCTGCGCGACAAGTACTTTCCGCTTCTGGTGCGAAAAATGGCGCCAGAAGTTATTTTTTGCTTTTTTGCGTATTTCAAAAGCTTGCGGCATAACTTGCCTGCCAGCAGGATCACCCGTATCTTACCCTTGAGCGAGATCTCCGCCCGGCCCCGCTGGGCGGCCTCCACGCTGAGATACTTGACCTCACTTACCCGGACGCCGGTGGCGCAGATGGCCTCCATCAGCAGGGCAAGCCGCTCTTTTCCGCTGCCCCTGGCTGCCTCCACAAGCCGGTCATACTCGGGGCGGTTCAGCTCGCGGGACTGGTCCCGGAACATGCGGTGCTGGATCTTCAGATACCTGATGCGCCAGTCCAGGCCCAGAAAGCGGCACAATCCATTGAGGGCGGCCAGCATGGAGTTGATGGTGACAGGCATATATCCGGCGGAGAGCAGATGCGCTTTCCACTCCGCCGCCAGCTCTTTTGTGAGGCGCCGCTCCTCCAGCCAGAGAGAAAGGGCCCGCAGGTCCCGCAGATATTTTTCTATCGTGCCGGGGGCGTGTTCCTCTGTCCGTAAGTGCAGGCGATAGGTGATGAGCAGCTCCCGGGTCAATACAGGTCCTTCCATGAAAAGTCCTCCGTTTCGAATAACAATACCTGTATTTTACCCAAAGAGAGGCCATCGTATGGGAGAAAATAAAATCGGCCCCTTATGCGCCGCCGGAACAGGGCGGGGACAAGGGACCGATCCGATCAACGCGCTCACCCTGCGGGTGTCCCCGGGAGGGACCGCAGGGTGAGCGCGTTGGCTATGAAGCAATGACGATGGAGGTCAAAGGGAGAACCTCCGGAAGTGCAGTGCAGCATTGGACAGGGTATCTTCATCGTCATAGTTCCGGACTTCTAGAGTACCAGCACCTCGCCCTTTTCGTAGTCAGTGCTGTCATACGCCGCAAGTGTGCCCGCGGGGACAGACATGCCTTTCGCGGCAGAGTTCATATCCGCGGCTTTTGCCGCGGACCCCAGCAGAAGGGCGCAGATCATTAAAATGGGAATGCCCCGTCTCATGGTTCGGATCACCCGCTCTTTCATGGGATCAGGAACCTTGCTCCGTGCCGCTTTCACCCGGCGCATCCCCTTCCGGAGGAGTGCCGCCGGAAGGGGCCTGCCCGCCGGGACCGCCGGATGGCGGGTTGCCGCCGCCGGACGCTCCGGCTTCGCCGGGTTCTCCGCCTCCAGCCCCACCGGTGGAGAAGTCCCCTCCAGGGGTCATGCCGTTGCCGGACGGCCCCTCCGGTCTGTCGCCGCGGCCAATCATGTCGCCTCTGCCGCCCATGCCGCCAGTCTGACCGTAGGAGGTCAGGCCGGTTTCCAGCGTGAGCTCTGCCAGCACCGTGCCGCCGGAGTAGCTGCCGCCGGAGCAGAGGCCGCGCGCGCTCTCACCGGAATAGGTCCCGCCATAGGAGACTGTGCAGACGGTGCCGCCTTCCAGTTCCGAGGCGCTGAACACGGCGCTACTGGCCTGGCCGGTGAGTCGGAACACAAAATCGTATGCGTCGCCCTTGAACTGGACATAGGTTCCGGCCTCCAGCGTCTGGCCGAAGCCCACGGACAGGGCGGGTTGATTCAGGTTGTTCGGGGTTGCCGCCATGTTGCCCGCGCTGGCGGAGAACAGGATGCCTCCATCCAGTGTAAAGGAGCTTTCATAGTCCAGGGCGCCGTCTCCGCCTCCGGTGCTGCATACGACCACCGTGCCGCCGGTCATCTCAATGGAGCCGTTGGAGTCCAGGCCGTCTCCGCCCGCAAGCACCTGGATCGTGCCGCCCGTAATGGTGATGGCGGAACTGTTTCCTCCCGGTGTGAAGGTGTTGCCCATACCGTGGCCGCCAAAACCGCTTCCATCATTTCCGCCTGCGGCGTTGAGACCGTCATCACTGGATACGGCGGTAATGTCGCCGCCGGAGACGGTCACGGTGCCGCCTTCCAGCCCTTCATAGCTGGCCTGGATATCCAGTGCGCCGCCGGAAACCATCAGCTCCCCGTCTGCGTGTGCCGCATCGTCACCGGTGGAGATGGTATAGCTGCCGCCGGTGATGGTGACGTTCCCATTGGCGTGGATGGCGTCGTCGGAACAATCCAGCGTATAGACGCCGCTGGACAGCGTCAGATCCGTCCCCGCTTTGATCCCTTTGGAGCTGACGTCGTCTCCCGTAGCGGTGCTGCCGCCGCCGCTGGTGATGGCATAGGTCCCGGCAGAGACCACTGCGCTGGTCTCCGCCTGGATACCGTCTTCTCCGGCTGTCAGGGTCAGCGTGGAGTTTAACACACTGACCCATCCCAGTGTCTCGTCGGAATCGTTGGTGGAGCGGACTGCGTCTCCGCCGCATGTGACGGTGAGGATGGCGCTGTCGATGGTATTGGAGTCCTTACCGTTGACGCCGTGATTTGCGGCATCGACGGTGACGGCGCTGTCATAGATCTCCAGGCTGTCTTTGCTGGTGATGCCGTTGTTATAATTGGCCTCCACCGCCAAAGCCCCCGCGCCTTCGATCACAAGATCCGCCTTGCTGTAGAGGCAGGCGTTGGGCTCCTCGTCGGCGGCGGAGGAGAGGCTGTCCGAAAAGGTGTAGCTCTCTCCGTCGGTCAGGGTGTTCTCCGTCCCCTCCATCAGATGGACGGTGGCGGTGCCCGCCTGATAGATGTAGAGCGGGCTTCCGTAGGAGCAGACGATGGATGCACCGCTCAGGGCCACAGTCACATCCGCGCTGCCGGCATTGACAATGATCCGCCCATTGTCCAGCGTGCCGCTGACGGCATAGATACCGCCCTCCGTAATCGTGACTACCCCGCCTTCCGCCTCGGCGCCGCTGCCCGCTATGGAGACAGTCGAGCCGGACAGGGTGATGATCGTGGCGCCCGTGAGATCCAGTGCGGCCGGCGTCCTGAGAGAGACTGCGTTGGAGCCCGAGGGAGATGCGGGAGCAGCGGACCGGATACCTCCCTTGTCGGCGGCGGAATCATGATTTGGTGTTGTGTAGGAGGCGCCGCAGCCATTCAATATGCTCATGAGCAGTGCGGCGCCGAGTGAAATTGAGATCCATTTTCTGAATTCCATGAGGATGCCCTCCTGTGTTTAGTGTGCCTCCAGTATATATCCGGGGACCTAAAGCGAAATTAAAGGGCGGCCCGTTTTACGCGGCCTTTACAAAATGTTCACAGCCTCTTTAACTTCGCTTTAGGATGGGCCAGCATGATAGAAGCACAGAACACAAGGAAGGAGGCGCTTTTCGTGCCGCAGAACATTCAGCGCTGTTTTCAGAGATATGAAAAGAAATATTTGTTGAATCCCGAACAGTATCAGAAGATCCGGGCCGGACTGGCCCCGTACATGGAGGCGGACGAGCACGGACGCTATACCATTTGTAACCTTTATTACGATACCCCGGATTTCCAACTGATTCGGGCCTCTTTGGATAAACCCGTCTATAAGGAAAAGCTGAGGATGCGCAGCTATGGCGTTCCGGCTGATGGTGACAGCGTGTTTGTGGAGCTGAAGAAAAAATACAAGGGCGTGGTCTACAAGCGGCGAACCGTCCTGGAAGCGGGGGAGGCGCTGGATTACCTGGCGGGGCGCTGCAGTCCCCGTGCGAAAGATCAAATCTGCCGGGAGATCGACTGGTTTCTGGGCCGCTACCATCCCGTCCCGCAGGTGTTCATCGCCTATGATCGGGAGGCATTGGCGGGCCTGGAAGACCGGGTGCTGCGGGTGACATTCGACATCGATCTGCGCTGGCGGGACACGGCCCTGGACCTGCGGTCGGGAGACGGAGGGGAACGTATCACCTCCCGGGATCAGATCCTCATGGAGATCAAGATCCCCGGTTCAGCGCCGGTATGGCTGAGCCGCCTGCTCAGTGAAAATAGTGTGTTCCCAACCTCCTTTTCCAAATATGGGGTCTGTTATCGGGAAAATTTGATGTGGCCGGTCAAACGGCATCCCGGAAAGGCGGTGCGCTTCTGTGCTTGAGTCGATCATTGGGACGGAGATCACGCTGATCGCGTTTGCCGCCTGTATGGCGGTGTCCCTGGCGCTTGGATTGGGAATCGCATTTTTGTGCATGTACAAGACCCGCTATACCCAGAGCTTTGTGGTGACATTGGCGATTATCCCTGCTGTGGTCCAGATGGTCATTATGCTGGTCAATGGAAATATCGGCGCTGGTGTGGCGGTGGCCGGGGCATTCAGCCTGGTTCGTTTCCGCTCCGCGCCGGGCAGCGCACGGGAGATCGGGATGATTTTTCTGGCCATGGCCATCGGACTTGCCACTGGTATGGGATATGTGGTCCTCGCCGTCTTGTTCTTCGTGGTCATGGCGGCCTTTGTCCTGGCCCTGTCTACCCTCCGCTTTGGCGCGGGAAACGAGCAGGAACGTGAATTGAAGATCACCATACCGGAAAATCTGGACTATGAGGGGCTGTTCGACGACCTCTTCGAGACTTACACCCGTTCCGCACGGCTGGAACGGGTTAAGACCTCCAACATGGGGACCCTGTATGAACTGGACTACCGGGTGGTCCTGCGGGATGCCCAGGCGCCCAAGGAGTTTTTGGATCAGCTCCGGTGCCGAAACGGGAATTTGAATATCGTATGCGGCAGGGTCGCCTCTCAGGAGGCCCTTTGAGATACGCGGCGGGCCCCGGGAAACCATTGCGTTTTTCCCGGGGCCTGCCGTATAATGTGAATCAGGTGATCAAAATGCGTTTGCTGATTGTAGAAGATGAATTGGATCTGGCGGAGGCCTTGGCCGCGTTTTTGGAAAAGCACCAGTATATCGTGGATACGGTCCACGATGGGCGCTCCGGATACGACTATGCCTCCAGTGGAAATTACGACGCAGTGATCCTGGACATCATGCTCCCCCAAATGGATGGGATCGAGGTCCTGAAGCTGCTGCGGGCAAAAGGCATCGCCACTCCTGTGATGATGCTGACCGCAAAAGGGGAGAAAGAGGACCGTATCAAGGGTTTTGATACAGGAGCCGACGACTATCTGCCCAAACCTTTCGATCCGGACGAGTTGCTTGCACGGGTGCGGGCCATGCTGCGCAGAGGTGGGGGATACACGCCCAATGTCATTGCATTCGGAGATCTGGCGTTGGACTGCAGAGAGGGCATCCTGCGCTGCGGGAACCGCTCCGAACGGCTTAGCGGACGGGAATTTCAGGTGATGGAGCTGTTCATGCGCGCGCCCAGAGCCATTGTCTCCGCCGAGCGGATCATGGAACGGATCTGGGGCTGGGAATCGGATGCGGAGATCAACGTGGTCTGGGTCCATATCTCGAATCTGCGAAAAAAGTTAGCGGTCGTCGGTTCCTCCGTGGTGATCCGGGTCAGCCGGGGCCTGGGATATTCTCTGGAGGAGGGCAAATGATCCACAGACTGCGCCGAAGATTCATCCTCATTGCAATGGGGGCCGTTACGCTGGTGATGGTAATGATGTGCCTCTCCATCAACATTATCAACTTCCTGACAACAGATTCCGATTTGGAAAAGACATTGCAGGTCCTCTACGACAATCAGGGAACGATGCCTCAATTTCCCGGCGGAAAGCCGGGGGAGCGGCCCGGCGGGCCATTTACGGTGGAGACGGCCTATTCCACCCGGTACTTTGTGCTGCGCTACAGCGAGGACGGCACGCTGGACAGCGCCGATATGAGGCATATCGCCGCGGTGTCGGAAGAGGATGCCGGCCGGTACCTCGATATTGCGCTGAAGCATGGAGAGGGCTTTGGGTACACCGAAGACAGCTATAAATATTATGTGGCGAGGGTGGGGGAGGGCCGCTATATGGCGATTTTTCTGGACTGCGCGCAGGAGCTGCGCTCTTTCCGGACGTTCGCCCTTGCCTCCCTGGCTGTGGTGATTGCCTGCATTGTCCTGGTGCTCGTGCTGGTCCTGCTGCTCTCCAAGCGGGCGATCGATCCGGTGGTGCGCAGTGCGGAAAGGCAAAAGCAATTCATCACGGATGCCGGTCATGAGCTGAAGACGCCGCTCACCGTCATCACGACCAGCCTGAAAGTGCTGGAGATGGAAGTGGGGCGGCAGAAATGGATCGATAAGGCGCGGGCTCAGACAGATAAGATGACCGAACTGGTCAACGATCTGGTCATTTTATCGCGGCTGGATGAGGAGAAGCCGCCCATATCCAAATGCCGTTTTGACGTCAGCGGTGCGGTTTTGGAAGCTGCCGACTCCTTCCGGGCTGCCGCAGAGGCACAGGGGCACGCCTTGGAACTGAACATCGTCCCAGGGCTGACCTACCATGGGGATGAATATGCCGTGCGCCAATTGGTTTCCATTCTTCTGGATAACGCGATCAAATATACCGATGCAGGCTGCCCGATTCAGCTTTCTTTGTGTGCTGCGGCGAAAGGGGTCCTTCTCAAGACCCAAAATGCCTGTGCCGGCATAGAGCCCGAGGAACTGGACAAGCTCTTCGACCGCTTCTATCGGGCGGACAAGGCCCGCACCAGGCAGGAGGGGGGCGGCTTCGGCGTGGGCCTGTCCATTGCACGGAGCATTGTGGAGGCCCACCGGGGGACGATTCAGGCGGATTGTCCCGCCCGGGGGATCATCCGGTTTACAGCGGTGCTCTGCTGATGAAGGGCGTGGCTTTGCCCCGCTTCCCATGGTACGGGCCGTCCCTGTGCATGAAAAAAACGCAACTCAACGTTGAGCTGCGTTTTTTTCATGCATATCTGTTGGATGTGGTCGGCGGGTAGAGACGGGATCAGATGATACCGCGCTCCTTGTACTCCGCCAGTGTGGCCTCATCCAGCCCAAGCATCTGGCTATAGACCTCCGCATTGTGCTGCCCCAGCAACGGGGCAGGGGTACGGATGGTCGGCTTGGTGTCCATCAGCTTGACGGCGTTGCCGGTCACAGTCATCTCACCGATGACAGGATGCTCCTGCTTGACATACATCTCACGTACGTCTGCAATATGATGGTCGGTGGTGACCCGACTGGCGTCATAGATGGGACCGGCCGGGATTCCGGCGGCCATGACCGCCGCCACGCCCTCGTCGATGGTCACGGTGGTGGACCACTCCTCGATCAGGGGCTTCAGCAGGGCGTGATTCTCCGCGCGGATCGCCACGGTGGCAAAGCGCGGATCGGTAATCAGCTCGGGGCGGTGGAGCACCTTATTGCAGAGGTCCTCATACAGCTTTTGGTTGCCGCAGGCGATGATGAATTCGCCGTCAATGGCATGGAAAGAGTCGTACGGGGCCAGGGGCGCATAACGGTTGCCCATCCGCTCGGGAATCTTGCCGGTTTCCAGATAGCGCATCATGTCGGTACAACAGGCGGAAACGATGGTGTCCACCAGCGATACGTCCACCTTCTGCCCCTTGCCGGTCAGGGTTCTGGCGTGTAGCGCCGCCAGGATCCCAATGGTGATGTTCAGGCCGCCCAGAATATCGCCGATGGAATTGCCCACCCGGGTGGGAGGGTCATTGGGCTGACCGGTGATGCTCATGATGCCGCCCATTGCCTGCGCCAGGATGTCGTATCCGGGCCGCTGAGAATAGGGACCGTAGCTCCCGAAACCAGAGACCTCGGCATAGATGAGCCGGTCGTTGATCTCTTTGAGCACGTCGTAGCCGAGCCCCAGCTTATCCATGACGCCGGGGCGGTAATTTTCGATAACCACATCGGCCTCGCGGACCATCTTTTTAAAGAGCTCTTTGGCCTCCGGTGCCTTTAAATTCAGGGTGATGCTGCGCTTGTTCCGATTGATCGATGCGAAGTATACGCTGGAATCATTGCGGAAGGGCCCCCAGGCCCGGGTGTCGTCTCCGCCCTTGGGGGTTTCAATCTTGATGACATTCGCCCCCATGTCGGCCAGCTGCATAGTGCAGTAAGGACCGCAGAGCACGCGCGTCAGGTCCAGAATGGTAATGTCGCTCAATGCACCCGTTGAAGGCATAGGATCAAACCTCCCGATCAGTTGAATCCACCGTCGATGGTGATGGTCTGCGCAGTGACATACGAGGCCTCGTCAGAGGCAAGGAAGGCATACAGCTGGGCAGTCTCGCGGGGATCGCCATACCGGCGCAGGGGAATCTTTGCGAGCTTGGCCTGCTTGACCTCCTCGGGAACGGCGGCGTACATATCGGTCATGATGGAGCCGGGGGCAATGGCGTTGACATTGATGCCGTACTTGCCCAACTCCTTGGCCTGTACGCGGGTCATGCCCATGATAGCGGCCTTGGAGGCGGCATAGTTGGACTGGCCGAAGTTGCCGTTGTAGGCGGAGACGGAGGCGCAATGCACGATCTTGCCGTATTTCTGTTCCATCATATAGGGGACGACCGCCTTGGTCATCAGGAAGTTGCCGCGGAGATTGACGTTGATCACAGCGTCAAACTGCTCGTCGGTCATCTTGTAGAATTGAGCGTCCTTGGTGATCCCGGCGTTGTTGATCAGAATATCGATCCGCCCGAACTCCTTGGCGACGGCCTCGACCATTTCGGTCACCTGCTGCTTGTCGGCGATGTTGACGACAAAGGGACGCACGGTGCCGAGGGAAGACAGGTCCTGAGCAGCCTGAGCGATCTTTTCGGCGCTGATATCGCAGATTGCGACTTTAGCGCCCTCTTCCAGGAATAGCTTGGCGGTTGCAAGGCCGATGCCGGCGGCGGCACCGGAGATGATGGCGACACGATCTTTCAATTTCATAATGGGGGACGCTCCTTTCTGTTATGTGCATGATGTAATGCGAAGTATGTGCGTGGCAAGTGCTGGGATTGCTCTATTCTCACATTGATTATGGACCAGAGACCGCCAAAAGACAATTATAAAAGGTTTTGTGAATTGTTAATTAAAAAACTAATGGAGAAGTTCTCCCTCTGCACAAAAAATAGAATTTGCATTTTGAAGGATTCTGCGTTATGATAAAAGACAGCCATTTTCTAGTTTATTAGAAAATAGAATTTGTTTGATTTTATTCGCAAATTGGCAAAATATTTCGACTGAAATTTTAATTTTGGAAGGAGATCAGGTGTCCTTATGAAAATGCTGCATCTTCAGTATTTCAAAGCTTTGGCGGAAAATGAACATCTGTTTCGTACCGCAAATGAGCTGTACATATCTCCCTCCGCGCTCAGTGCGTCCATCAGCCGTCTGGAGACGGATCTGGGGGTGCGGCTCTTTGACCGTGTGGGCCGGAACATTCAGCTCAACGAGGATGGAAAGAAGTTTTATTACCATGTAAAGCGCGTGCTCGATGAGCTGGACTTGGCGCGTATGGAGCTGAAACAGTCGGGAGAACACAAGATGCCCAGCCTCAACGTCGCCACCTCCACGCATGTGCTCTGGGAGGAGCCTTTTGCGGAATACGTCCAGAGAAATCCGGGCATCGCCTTTACCAGCCGCACCGTCCCGCTTGAGCGGCTGGCCTGCGGCGAGCAGATGATGCGGTATGATTTTATCATAACCGCCCTGTCGGACATCCCCTCGTCAGAATACGAGTACGAGGTCCTGATCCCCAACGACCGCCCGATATTAGCGGTGTACGAGGGGCATCCGCTGGCCAACCGAAAGGAGATCTCCCTCTCGGAGGCCAAAAACGAGGCATTTGTAGCACTTTCAAAGGGCTTTTCCTCCAGAAAGTATTTCGACGTGATGTGTGAACTGGCGGGATTTACCCCCAATATCGTGGCGGAGGGCGATTATGCGCTCCGGACTAGGCTGGTGAAGGATCATGTCGGCATTACGCTGACCACTCTTATGGGGGCAAAATCCCTCCTGCTCCGGGGATTGAAATTCATTGAAGTTGTGGAACCGGTCAATTATCGCATCCAATCGATCTTTTGGAAGAAGATGTGCGACCTGTCTCCGCAGGCCAAGGCGTTCAAGGCATTTTTGATCGCGTATTATCGAAACTACGAGCTGACGCTCCCTTAAAACGCATGAAACGCATGAAAACAGATTGCTGCCCGGCGAAGCGCTATGCTTTGCCGGGCAGTTTTTTAGAAAGTTAAAGAAGTGGAATGATTAAGAGAGGACTGTGGTATCCCAGGAAACTTGGTGAATGGTTGACAAAAAAGACGGCTATTTCCGCACAGGATAGAATGATATAAACAAAATTAGATGTTAAAATCTTTATACCATTGTTCTATTCTCACAAAAATATAGATGCTGGAGGAGGAGAGTACCTTACTATTTTTAGGGTCTTAAGGGATTAAAAGAAATAGATTTTAAGAGAAAATGGAGTGAGTGATTTTGGCAGATATCATTATGAACGCATTGAAAATGCCCAGTGAACTCCTTGGCGCCGACATATGGTGTTTGATTCTCATCCTAGTTACTCTGGTTCTCTTTGCCGCAGACAAGTGGCCTATGGGCTTTGTCGCCATGGTGTCCTCCATCGTTCTGGCATTGACCGGTACTATGGAGGTAAAACAGATCTATGCCGGCTGGTCCTCCAACCTGGTCCTCATGCTGATCGGCATGATGATCGTCGGCCAAGCTATGTTTGAGACAGGCGCCGTTATTATGATCGGCCGCCCCATCATGAAGGCCAAATGGGCCAGCAATGAGCGCTCCGTGATGATTGCCCTCATGCTGATTTCGGGCATCCTCTCCGCGTTCCTGTCCAACACCGCCGTCGTGGCCACCTTTATCCCCCTCATCGGCGCCATGGTCGCCTCCTCCAAGGGAAAGCTGCATCAGAAATATTTGATGATGCCCCTGGGCTTCGCCGCCGCGTTGGGCGGCACCCTCACCGTCATCGGCTCCACCTCTCAGCCTATGGTCAACACTGTACTGGAGGGGCAAGGCCTGGAGCTGATGGGCATGTTCTCCATTCTGCCCGTTGCCCTGCCCTCTTTTATCTTTATGATCATTTATATGAGCACTGTTGGCTACAAGGGCATGAAGAAGCACTGCGATTTTGAGGACGTCCTGATCGACACCGATGCCTCCGCCATGGAAACCTTCCAGCCTACCTGGCGCACCTGGGTCTCTATCGGCGTTCTGGTGTTCTGCGTCATTGGCTTCTTCCTGGGCCTATGGACGCTGGCCGCTATTGCCCTGATCGGCGCTGCCGTTTGTATCTTCACCGGGTGCGTTTCCTTTAAAAAGGCTTTCAACAGTGTGGACTGGAACACCATCTGCGTGATGGCCTTTGCCCAGGGCATCGCTGCGGCCATGAACGATTCCGGTGCCGGTGCCATGATTGCCAACTGGGCCGTCAACGTCGTGGGGAACAATCTGGTCCTGCAGTTGGCCGCCTGCATCATCGTCAACACGGTCCTGACCAATATCATGTCCAACACTGCGACCGCCGCCATGATGGCCCCGATTTACATCCTCATCGCCTCCCAATTGGGCGTGAGCTATATGCCATTCATGATTGGCATCGCAGTGGCCACCAACCTGACCGCAGCCACCCCCATTGGCGGTACCGCTGTCACCATGACCTCTCAGGCAGGCTATCGCTTCAAGGATTTTGTGAAGATTGGTACCCCCATGAACGTCGTTTGGGCGATCCTGACCATTGTGATGACGATTATCTGCTTCCCCTTCTGATCCGAGGCAAACGCTGCCCGAAATGCTGAAGCGTTCGAAAAAGCAAAGTGTGGGCCCCCGAAGCGGCACCCTTTATGCGGCGCCGCTTCGGGGGCTGTCTGTTCAAAGCCGGTTCGTCGTGGTGCCGTGAGCGGGAAGAGGCATAGGGACCGGGCACTTCCATCGTGTTCAACCGGGCTTTTGCCTGCGCTTTGATGGAGACGGGGGAAAATGGGGGGTCAGATTGACAAACGAGGGGGCATGTTTAATATAAGAAAGAAATCGGATGTTCTTTTGCCGTTGGTGCTGTTGGATGTCCATCCGTGTGTCTGGACACGGGATAGGACGAGGCCGGCAAAAGAGTCTGTTTTTTTCATTATGGATGCCGAGAGCGAGGCTCTGCTGGAGTTTCAGGCAGAAGGGGGGAGGAGAATGAAAATTTTTCCTCCAAATGTTAATGGGCGTTGACATAAGTTGAGAAAAAATCATATAAAAAATATGTGATAGTTAGAAAAAACTAACTTCCGGACAGGAACCTCCGACGGAGATGGCCGGATGAGACCAGCGGTGCCAAGAAGTATGTAGGCGGCCTCTTCGGCCACGACCGCAGCGCCTCCGGCAGCACGGCCTCCTATTACGGAGGGAACCTGCCGGCGGCCGGAGAGTCGTATTCCTCCGGCACGATCGAGACCTTTGCCTCCGCTATCCTCACCGGCGGCAGGGTGGACGCCGCCCTGGTCTCCGGCAAGACCATCTATCGCAATCCCGAGCTGGTCACCGCCCTGAACCTGTGGGTGGATGGTCAGGAGGTGGATTACACCGCCTGGGAAAAGGGCGGCAGTTCCCCCGTATTTACCCGGAAGGAGAGCACCAGCGCCGCCTATGGCGTTACCCTTGACACCAAGGGACTGGAGCACGGCTCCATTGATCTGGCGGCGGACGGCTCCAGCGTGGAGCTGACCAAGGTGGACGGCAGAACCTGTACCTTCACCATGGTCCGGCAGGCGGTTGCGGTCGCCGCTGTGTTCACCGCATCCAAGACTACCAGCACGGACGGCACCCTGAAGCCGGGTACCAACACGGTGACCTACAGGCAGGGCATGGGTACCGGCCAGGGCGTGATCAGCGGACCCACGGGAGGCCTTGTCGTGGGGGGGACCATGGATCGGTCCATCACTGCCACCAGGACCCCGCGCATACGGCGGCTGGAGAAGCGGGCCGACCGGACCAGAGAGATCGGACAGCAGAAGGATCTCGCGCCCCTTCAACCGGACGCAGGGAAGGCCGGACAGATCGACTTGTGAACTGCCTTCCAGACAAAAGAGCGTCTCAAAATGCCTGGGGGCCAAATCCATTGGGAGGGGCCCGCGGGGAGCGGTGCAGTCAAAAGCGCAGATGCGCAGGCCGGGCATGGAGGGAACCCAGGAGATTTTCCCCTAGTGTGCGGGGTTCTCAGAAAACTGTTTCAGCAGGGCTTCAAACAAGACGACCTGCCTACCGTTACAAAAAGATAGTTAGTTATAGCTAATCATCTATTATTAGAAATCAAACTATACGATTGTGAAATCCGTTGTGTTACAAGGCTTTGAGCGACTTTTGGAAAAGAAGATTTATATTGGGAGATTCTGAACCAAACGGCCCAAAGTGGACTGGAAAAACAGAAAGCGCCTCACCTTTTGGAAAGAATCAGAAGGTGAGGCGCTTTTAGCTCAAATAGCGAGCTCAATCCCCATTTGCCAGGGCATTCAGCACGCTGGAGGCGACGCCTCCGGCGGTTTTGGAACCGCTTCCGCCCTCCTCCACAACCACTGCAAAGGCATAGGGGGCGTCTTCATTGCGGAGAAAACCCGAAAACCAGGAGGTCGGAGTTTTTCCGCCTCCCACTTCGGCGGTGCCAGACTTGGCACAGATGTCCATATTGGGGAACCGACCGGAGCCGTAGACTTCAGACACATTGCGGGCCATCATGCCGGAGAGCGTCTCCGCCGTGGTGGAGGAGATCAGCGTTCCGGTCTTATGGGGCAGATAAAAAGAAGTGGGGATCCCCAGCGGGGTGACGGTGCGGTAGATCAGCTGTGGAACGGCCGCCTTCCCACCATTGGCGATGGCGCCCATATAGACCATCAGGGAGCAGGGGTTGAGCAGGTCGTTATATTGGCCCACACCGGCCCAGCCCAGTTGATTTTCCGTACAGTCGGAGAACTGAAAACGACCGGAGGTCGTCTTCAGCCCGCTTACCTTGTAGGTGTCAGTGAGACCCGCCTTTCTGGTATAGGAGGTCATCACATTGGAACCGAGCTCAGCGGCCAACTGGGCAAACACGCCGTTACAGGAGTTGGAATAAGCGCTATAGATATCCATTTCACCGTGCGCGGAGGGGCAGGTCACCGCTTCGCCGCCCACCAGGGTAGAGCCGGTACAGGTAAACGTGCGTGCAAAGAGATCGGGCAGCTTTTCTATGGCGGCGCTCAGCGTAACGGTTTTAAAGACAGAGCCGGGCACAAAGGAGCCAGAGAGAAAGCGGTTGACATATACCCCGTCGTATTGGGGATCGCCCTCCTGGATTTCGGGCGGGTCCGCCGGGTCAAAGGCGGGAGAGGAGAGAAGGCAGAGCATCTCGCCGGTTTTATAATTGTACACGCCCACGGCGCCTTTCCGACCGTTCAGGGCCTGATAGGCCACATAGTTGAGGTGCGCGTCGATGGTAAGGTATAGATCGTTTCCCTCACCGAGAGGGGTGTAGGCACCGGTGATCAGGTTGTATCCTGAGAGCTTGTCGGCGAAGGCCACCAAGGCGCCGGAACCAATTTTGCCCTGCGTGTCTCCCACGGTGTGGAGGGTGGCCTTTCGCACGATTGTATTGGCATAATAGACGCGGCGGCCGGAGGCGTCCACCCAGGAGAGCAGGTCGCCGTCGCGGTCCAGGACCCGTCCCACGGAGAGTTCCCCACTGCTGTTATACAGGTGGCGGTTGGCGGCGAAGGAGACCCAGCGGCCTCCGTCTTTAAAAAAGAGAAAAGAGAATATACAAGTGCCCAAAACCAGGGCGGCAGACAGAAGCAGACAGACTGCGGCGCGGCGTTCGATTTTACGCATCCTCATCCACCTCCTCTTGGATAGGCCGGTTCAGGAGAACAGAGTGCTCCTCCTTCCAGGAGGGCAGGCGAATGGCAAAGCTGGCGTTCTGCCGGGTGTCCGTAGCCTTCAGAAAGGCCAGCAGCCCCCAGGAGGCCACCATAGAGGAGCCGCCGTTGGAGACAAAAGGAAAGGTGACGCCGGTAAGGGGGAGCAGATCGACCGCACCAAAGACATTGAGACAAGTCTGAAAGACCAGCAGGGAGGTGGCGGCGCAGGCGGCGATGGTGTAAAAGCTGGAGCGCCCGGCGTGGCAGGCACGGACGGCAAAAACGGCCAGTGTGACAATACACAGGACGGAGAGAACGCCGATGATAAGCCCCCACTCTTCACACAGCATCCCAAACACCAAGTCGGTGTCGGCCGCGGCAACCCGGTGGAGCCAGCCCTCACCAGCGCCCACACCAACCAGTCCGCCGGATGCGGCGGCAGACATGGTGCGGGTCTGCTGGTAGCCCCCGGAGGAGGCGTATTCCCAGGCGTGGCCCCAGGTGGCGAAGCGTTTTAGGATATAGGGCTTGAAGGTGAGGAGGATGGCTACAGCAAACACGGCTCCGCCGCTGATGAGCGTCAGTGTGGCCCAGTCTCCGGAACGGAGATAAGCGATGACGAGAAAGGTGACGAAGAAGATGGCCGCGGTGCCAAAATCGCTCATGAGGGCCAGGCAGCCAAGACATGCGGCGGTGAGCGCCATAAAGAGCCCCAGATTCCGCTTCCGGAAGAGCCGGTCCAACGTGGCGGCTCCGGCAAAAATATAGCAGATCTTGGCAAGCTCAGAGGGCTGGAGAGAAAAACCGCCGAAGGTGATCCAGTTGACGGCCCCGAATTTGGCCTGGCCCAGGACCAGCGTGGCGCCCAGCAGAAGAATGGCGCCTCCGGCCATCAGCCAGCTGATGCGCTTGACCCGATCCAGGTCCCGGAGAAAGACGCCCAGCACGACGAAAAGAACGAGACCCAGCAAAAGGGCGGCTAATTGCTTGAAAAGTGAGCCGGGGGCTGAAGAGGCGGTTACGGCCAGAGAGAGGGTGGAGAGAAAGAACGCAATGGACTCCATCTCAAAGCCGACCCGCCGGATGGAACGCATAGCCAGGAAGTAGCCCCACATGACGGCAATCAGACAGAAAAAAGCGGTGGGGATGGCTGGGGATGCCTCATCACCGACGGAAGAGAGCAGTTGAAAGACGGTGAGGATCTGGAACAAGGTAAGGAACAGGAGTCCGACCCAGGGCGAGACGGGGCGCTCCTCCTGCCGGCGGCGCTCCCGCTGCTGGGCCCGCTCTTCCGGCGGAACGGGGAGGAGAACGGTCTCAACCCCACCCAGCCCCAGTACGTCGCCGTAAGAGACATGGGACTCGCCCTCTATAGCTGCGCCGTTTACAGTAACGCCGCCCTTTGAGCCCAGGTCGTAAAGCATCCAGCCGCCGTCTTCCGTGCGGATCAGGGCCGCATGTTGCCGGGAGACCGTGGGATAGCCCAGCACCACATCGGAGGCACTGGAGCGGCCAAGAATGTTTTCCCAGTGTGTCAGGGGTTCTGAGAGCCCGTTTGGCAGAGTCAGATAGGCCCAGATCTCGGGCGTATGGGGCACATTCAGCAGGGAGCGAATGCTCCGCGCCAGAATCAGCAGGGCCAGGACCGGAAAAAGAAACCGTACTACAGAGGTATACCAGGCCGAGATCAGAGGATAATCGCCCAGCAGAGCTGCAAGCCGTGCCAGCAGTGCCTCAGGCGCAGAGAGCAGGTTTTGCAAAGTAAGCCCTCCTTTCGAGAGCAGTATAGCACAAATCAGACGAATCGCAACGCTTGGATATCAGACAGCCAGAAAAAGCCTATTCCCAGCGGTAGTTCCGGACCGCACCTAGGATCGTTCCAAGGCACAAAAACTCGTCATGTGCCCAAACTGTGAGTGTTTTGAACTCCGTATTCAGAGACATCAGTTTACACGTGCCCCGCCTGCAGCAGAACTTCCGGAGAAAACCCTCCTGATTCAGGGAGAAGACGCCGAGCTGATTCTGCTCTGCGGCTTTGTGCGTTGCGGCCAAGAGGGTACCTGGGGAATAGGCGGGCTCCAGAGCGGTATCCACCACCGTGATCACATAGTCGGCCTCTCGTGTGATGGTACAGACAGGCGCAGATAGGGTGCGGAAGGAGAGACTGTCCATATAAAAGCCGCGTTCACCCCAGGCCACAGGCGTATAACACAGCAGCCTCCGCTCGAGCAGAAAGTTTTTCTGCTTGGAGGACTGGCGGGCAAGCGCACGTGTGATCCATTCGATTGTCTGCTTATTATGCTCGTCAAGTTGGCGAAAAAGATCAAAAAGCTCGCCCCCGCGCTCGGACAGCTTCAAAAGTCCCTGCGATTCCACATAAGCGCCTATGCTGCAGCCGACAGGGATCTCGTCGTCGATCAGATAGTGGGAAGGCACATGAAACAATGTACTGAGCCGATCAATGATTTTCAGAGAGGGACTCAGCATCTGGCCGGAAAAGATCTTATTCAAGGTCCCTACCGGAAGGCTGGTACGCTGGGCGATCTCTAAAGTCGTAAGTTTTTCTTTGCGCTTAAAGTAGCTCAACTTTTTTGACAAAGACATTCTGTCACCTGATTCAATGGGAATTGACCAGAGATGGTAAAATACACGATAAAAAGCGTAAATCCGTTCTATTTTCTTGACAAACAAATAAAAATACAGCATATTGGAGGAGCGGCAACGAGATCCACAAAATAGAGGGTCCCAGTGCTGTAAAACGTATTGTAATACGAGAGCCGGACTCACTTATCACTTATCTAAAGTATAGCACATTTATGAGAGACTGTGTTTGCTTACGCCAAAATAAGTAATGAGCAAGACGTTTTTAGTAAAAGGAGAGAGAAAGTTGAAGAGGATGAATCCGAGCTTCCGCGTATGCCAAGAGAGTGCCGCCGGTATCCCCATGTTCGGAATCCGGTGTGGGGACGGCACACACGCCAGAGGAATATCTACGGACTATCAGGAGGTGTACCGACTGACTCAGACCTGCAACCGGTGCCGGCTCTCCTCGGTCCATTTGATGGATGTGGTTGAGGATTTTCGCCGTTCCTGAGGGAGATATTCCGCCAAAAATCGGAAAAGGACTGTTTTAAGAGAATTTGGGCTTGCCAATCCTTCACGCAGAGGTTAAAATATTAGATTGCACATAATGAGAGTGAACGCGCGAAGTGAGCGGAGGATTGGAATGGACCGGACGATGGAGATGATCCTTTCCCGGGTGCAGAAGCCTGCACGCTATACCGGGGGGGAGTACAATGCGGTGGTAAAGGACCGCAAACAGGTAGATACCCGTGTAGCGCTCTGCTTCCCGGACACCTATGAGATCGGTATGTCCAATCTGGGGATACGGATTCTCTATGGCCTGATGAATGAACTGGAGGGCGTCTGGTGTGAGCGAGTGTTCGCCCCATGGGGGGACATGGAGGATGAGATGCGCCGCGAAGGGCTGCCGCTCTATGGCCTGGAGAGCGGAGATCCCATCGCAGACTTCGACGTCATTGGTTTTTCACTGGGCTATGAGATGGCCTATACCAATGTCCTCAATATGTTGGACTTGGCTGGGCTGCCTCTGCGGTCTGAGGACAGAGACGAGGACATGCCCCTGATTATAGCGGGAGGGACATGCGCCTATAATCCGGAGCCGCTGGCTCCCTTTGTCGATATCTTTTCCCTGGGAGAGGGGGAAGATGTGACCGTGGAGCTCATCGCCCTCTCACGGCGGGCACGCCGCGAGGGCTGGCAGCGCTGTGAGCTCTTGGCGGCCGCTGCACGGATTCCGGGCCTCTACATCCCCTCCCTTTATCGCATCACCTATCGGGAGGACGGCGTGGTGTCGTCCGTTACGCCGCTGGAAGGCGCGCCGGAGCTGGTCACCAAACGGATCGTCCAGGATCTGAACCAATCCTATTTTCCAGTCAAAACCATCGTCCCCTCTACGGAGATCGTACACGACAGGGTGATGCTGGAGGTGTTTCGGGGCTGTATCCGGGGCTGCCGGTTCTGCCAAGCGGGGTATGCGTACCGGCCTGTACGGTCAAAGGACCCCGCGCTTCTGGTGGAGCAGGGGATCGCGGCCTGTAAGGATTCAGGCTATCAGGAGATGACGCTTTCAAGCCTGTCCACCAGTGATTATCGCCTCTTGGAACGCCTCTGCGACGGCCTTCTGGAATGGTGTGAACCCAACTTGGTTTCGATGTCGCTCCCCTCTCTGCGGGCGGACAATTTTTCTATGGGGCTCATGGAGCGGCTCCAGCATGTCCGCAAGAGTGGTCTCACCTTCGCGCCGGAGGCGGGCACACAGCGCCTGCGGGACGCCATCAACAAAAATGTCACAGAGGCGGATCTGATGAAATCCTGCCGGACGGCGTTTTCCGGCGGCTGGAACTCGGTAAAGCTGTACTTTATGCTTGGACTCCCCACCGAGACGGACGAGGATGTGCTGGGGATCGCGGAGCTGGCAAAAAAAGTGCTCCAGCTCTGGCGTGAAACGGCGCCCGACAAGCGCAGGGGCTGCCGGATTACTGTGTCCACGGCCTGCTTCGTGCCCAAACCTCATACTGCTTTTCAGTGGGAACCCCAGGTGACACGGGAGGAATACCTCCGTCGGGTGAAGCTTCTTCGGGACAATATGCGGGACAAATCCATCGTCTATCACTGGCATGACCCGGACACCTCCTTTCTGGAGGCGGTTTTCTCCCGGGGGGACCGCAGGCTGGCCGACGCACTGGAAGCGGCATGGCGGGATGGGGCTAAATTTGACTCCTGGAGCGAGTACTTCTCCTTGGACCGCTGGATGCGTGCCTTTGAGGCCTGCGGTCTGGACCCGGCGTTCTATGCAAATCGCGCGCGGGAGAAGGATGAGGTGCTGCCCTGGTCACGGGTCTCCACCGGTGTGCGTCCAGAGTTCCTGTGGAAGGAGCGGGAGGCGGCTTATCAGGCCGTGATCACCCCGGATTGCCGCAGGCAGTGCACCGGCTGCGGGGCAAATCTTCTGTTGGAGAAGGGGAGGGTGTGCGATGCCTGACCAGCGGATTCAGTTTGTCAAAACGGGGCGGGCCTGCTATATTTCTCACCTGGACCTGATGCGGACCTTCCAGCGGGCTTTCCTGCGGGCGGGAATCCATATCCGCCATACGGAGGGCTTCAACCCGCACGCATATGTATCCATTCCACTTCCGCTCTCCGTGGGCTTTTCCAGCCAGTGTGAGATTCTGGAGTTCGGGCTTCCGGAGGGGGCGGACATGGAGGCGGTGCCTTGGCGGCTCACCAGGGTGCTTCCGGAGGGAATTACGGTCACTAGATGTTATGACGCGGAGCGACCCTACAAGGAATTGTGTTATGTCAACTATATCATCACTCTGGAGTATGATACCGGCGCTCCGGTGGGGGCGGAAAACACGATCCGGGCGCTGCTGGGCCGAGAGAGCCTGGTGGTCAGCAAAAAATCCAAGAAGGCCAAGAGCGGGCAGACGCAGGTGGACCTCATTCCGCTGATTCAGCGGGTGGATTACGAGGGGCGACGGGATTCCATCGTGCTGGACACCATTCTGCGCGCCCAGAATCCGGGACTAAATCCGGCGTTGATTGTGGCGGCCATCCGGGAACAATGCCCGGAAATGGCGCCCGATTATGTTAGCTATCACCGCAAGCAAGTGCTGGATAGAGATCTGAGGCCTTACGAATAAGAAGACAGCCGGGCGTTGCCGTCCGGCTGTCTTCTTATTTATAAACAGGAGCCTCCCGGTTCGAAGGGTTCCCAGGGGAAGCCGCCCCGGGGGATGACGGAACCGCCCGAGGGCGTCTGAGGGGCTGTGGGACATAGTGCTCCGTGAATATCGCGGTAGAGAAAAACATCGTAGAGCCGTGTGAGCGCGTTCCAGGTCTGTTTTTCCATCGTGCCGGTCTCCGGAAGGCCCGCGCGCCCTTGGAGCCATACCACATTGCGGACAGAAGCCCCTGTGTGCAGCGCGTTGACAGGGGCGGGCTCGATCTCTTCAATCACTTGGGAAAGCGCCAAGAACATGGCCTGAACGAGACACATGTGGACACAACACTGGCCTGACCGCACTTCAAAGGCCTGCTCCCGGAAAGCGCGGACGGGCCGTGGCGGCATGACGGAGGGGAGTGCGCTCCGGTAGGCGGCGGCAATGGCATCCCATGTGTCGTTGTCCACCCGACCTGTGATGGGCATCCCGGCGGACTGCTGGAAGCGCATGACCGCTTCCAAGGTCACTTCACCGAAAACACCGTCCGGGATGGGGCAGGGGAGGCCGGGCGCACAGCGGGAAAGCGTCCGCAGCATGGTTTGAAGGCTCCGAATCGGGAGCCCCAGATAATCTCGTTCCGGACGCATCAGCGATCACTCCTCTCCGTATCCCGGTCACCCAGCCCCAACTCACGACCGGGATATTGGGTCTGGCGGGTACTTAGGGCGAAGACTTCCGGGGCGTTTCCCAACCCCTGAAGCTCGGCGGGAAACAGGATATCCTGGGATAGGACAGTGGTGTCGATCCCGTCATAGGCATTGTAGAGACTGTTCCAGGTCTCAGCATTCACCCGACCCGTGGCAGGCAACCCCTGAGAGACCTGGAACGCCTGGACAGCCTGCTCCGTCTGGGGGCCGAAAATGCCATCCAAAGTTAAAAATGGAATGGAAGAATCAAACTGGGCCAAAATGGAGAGAAGGTATTGCAAAAGCAGAACGGATTCTCCAGCGGGTCCGTTGGCATCAGCGCCATCAACCGAAAAGTTGAATCCAAAGAACCGCTGCCCCTCGCTGACCAGTTCAGAGAGCCCGGATACACCCACATAGAGGAACACCAACTTATACCAAGTGACCTTCCCCACCACACCGTCCACCGGAAGGTTGAAAATCTGCTGAAACTGCCGGACAGCACGTTCCGTCTGGGGACCGAAAATGGCATCCACCGGAGAGATCTTGGGAATAGCGGGATAATTTTGGCTGATGCGGTTGAGTTCAGCTTGGATTACGCCGACCTCAGGGCCCCGCGAGCCCAGGCGGAGCGGAGTACCCGGGTAAGAGGTACGGATATCTTGTACCGGGGCATCCATGACAAGCTCGATATCGTCTCCGTAATAACGGCGCAGAATAGATACGCTGTCCAGCCCCTGGAGGGCGAGCTCCTGGCTGCCCCATTGGGAGAGGCCGTCACAGGTGGTAGTGGTCCCGTTGCAGAATTTGGCCGACAGAGGTTCTGCATAGCCCTGGCGGCGGATGTAGTCGTCGAAAAGCTCATCCACGATGCGTTCAATGTTCTCAAAAATATTTCTGCCCCGGATAAATTTTTGATCCATAGCAGTTGTTGAGGTAATCTGAAAGGGATAGCCGCGGCTGGGGTAGTATTCGGTATAGACCCGATTCAGGGCGAACGAGACCTGGGCTAAAATATTGGCCCGGAGCGCGGATGGTTCCCATGTGGGATAGATTTCACTGGAGGCCACATTTTTGATATAGTCCGGGAAGGTGACGGTGACGTTTTCCGCATTCTGCCCGGGCGCGCCCAAATGGACGGTGATATATCTGGGGATATAAGGGGTGATCGTAACGGGCATGATAGTTCTCCTTTACAGCGGCTGGGAGGTAAGGTGGACAATGCGGGTCATATCCCGCTGTTCCGGGAACTCGGGCAACGGGAGCAGCTCGGCATCCTGCAAGGTCTCTACGCCGGAAAAAATTTGGACGTTCTCCACATGCAGCATCTGAAAATCAGGATGCTCCACCCAGAGGTCGCATAGGGTATAGGGCGCTGCGGTGCCCGGATGCTCACTCTCTGCGGCAGGAGGCGTGGGGAGTGTAACGGGCTGGGTATGACCGCTCTCATCGGTGACCCGCAGGGCGACAAGCAGATGCTTCCCACCTGCGGAGGGATGGGTGACGGCAACGGTGGCTCCGGTGACGGGGATCTGTGCCCGGGACGTATAGGCCCGGACGACGACGGTTCCTTGTTCTGCCACGGCGATTCCTCCTTCTGATAATCCAGTTTATGCAAATGAGGAGGAAGGATTGCAAGAAATGCGGTAATTTGATATACTATTCCACACGGAACCCAAGATAAGGAGCTTGTTATGAAAAAAAGAGTCATTGCGGTGGTGGCGGCCTCCGCCGCCACGTTGTGTACGGCGGTGACGATCGCCGTAGGGGGGACTGCTGGGGACCCGATGCTGTCAAAAAGCTATATCGATGGGGCGTATACAGTTCAAACGATTTCCAAGGCGGAAGAGAAGATCACGTTGCGCCACGACACGCTGTATCAGAGCGCCGAGGAAACACTGAAGGCCAAAAACGATGATTACCTGACCCGTGGGGGGCTGGTTACAGGAGATGGGACTTATCAGGCGGCATTCTCTGATCTACGGGTAAAGGAGGGAGATACGGTCCGAATCGAGACGGGCTCCGGATTCTTGCTCTTGGCGGGAGATGTGGAGCTGAGCTGTACTGGAAACAAAACCATAGATCTCTCTAACGGCTGGGAGAAGGGAAACGGCGCGCTAACAGCCGGACGGCGCTATCTGGTGGTGGAGGATACAGTGGCGGTCCTCACGGTAACCTCACCTACGGCGGTTCTATCACTGGAGGGGTATTATACGCTTACGGAGAGCAGCGCCACCGATTATAACGCCTTGGCGGACGGGCTCAAAGCGCTGGGACTTTTCAAAGGCAGTGATACAGGATACGGCTCCGGCTATGATTTGGAGGCCAAACCCACTCGCATCCAAGCGCTTATCATGTTCTTGCGTCTCATTGGAGAGGAGCAGGCGGCGCTCTCCACGACCGCTGCCTGCCCGTTTACCGATGTGCCCGCCTGGTGCCAGCCTTATGTGGCCTATGCCTATAAACAGGGTCTCACAAAAGGGGTGGATGACGCGGCCATGCTTTTTGGAACGGCAGATTACGTGACAGCGGGACAGTATGTCACCTTTATCCTCCGGGCGTTGGGCTATCAGGACTCCGGAGACACCCCCGACTTTGCGTGGGATACTGCCTTGCAGCGGGGAATGGACCTGGGGATTCTGACGGCCGGAGAATACAAAATGTTGATGGAAGAGCCGTTCCTGCGGGCACAGGTGGCCTATCTTTCTTACTTTGCGCTGGATCATACCTACAAGGACCGTGCGGAGACCTTGCAGACGCAGTTGACCACCAGCGGCGTCTTGGATGCCGCCGACGTTGCGGCAGTGCGTGGAGGCATAGACGTATCACGCCTCACCTAATTTATAGGCGCGCCTGAACCAACTATCTCCTGATGCATAAGATGGGGTGAGGCCGGAAAACAACCGGTCCACCATTTTTAATCAGGAGGTACTTCGTTATGGGGTGCAATAACGGTTGTGGCTGGGGCGGCGGTAGCTGCCTGTGGATTCTCGTCATCATTATTGTCCTGTGCTGCTGCTGCGGCGGCTGGGGTGGCAATTGGGGCAGCGGTTGCAATAATGGCTGTGGCTGCAACAGCGGCTGTGGCTGTAACGCTTGCTGAGCCGGGACATACCATAGAGCGGAAAGAGGGCGGGACTTGTGTCCCGTCCTCTTTCAAAAAAATACGAGGTTTCAAAAAAAGTTCTTGCATTCTTTACGCGAATGTGGTAATATAATCTAGCTGTCAGGAATACAAAGAGTCCAAAACAGTATGCGGCTGTAGCTCAGCTGGATAGAGTGACTGGCTACGAACCAGTAGGTCGGGGGTTCGAATCCCTTCAGCCGTACCACAAAAAGCCGTGAAATCATTGGTTTCACGGCTTTTTTATAATTTCTTTAGAAAGTTAGCGGGGCCGCAGCTCACCCGTTTCCGCGCCATTTTGCAAAAAGGCTCCCCGCCCGGTTCGCATCCAGGCAACACGCACGAGGTGGTCCGCATCCCTTTTGTTCAGTTTATCAAGGTAGTTTGTCGCTTGAGCGATCGATGGGTTTGGGCTGGAATTCCTGTTGTCATCCATTCAAATCTAAAATATGTGTAAAGCAAAAGATACGTCCATTTCTGGGCGTATCTTTAATATTTCAATAAAGCTTTAATACGTACCCATCCGATTGATATAGTCACAAATCAAATTTGCGGCAGCGTCCTCACCAATCGAGGCATCAATGCACAATTCGTAGCCGTGCGGGTCTCCCCATTCCTGACCGGAAACACTTTTATAATAGGAAGCCCTGGCATTGTCAGAGCGAACGATGCTTTTTCGCGCAGCGCCTAGGCTGTCTCCGTACATTTCCATTATTTTATTTGCACGGTAATCTTTGGGGGCATAGATAAAGACGCGCACTACATTCTGATAATTCCGTAACATATAATCCGCCGAACGACCAATAATAACACAGGCCCCGCGTCTGCAATCTGGCGGATCGCCTTGCCCTGTGCCGAAATCGCACGCTCAACAGGATCGGACGAGAGGTAAAGTTCGCGCATCACGACATTTTCATCCGAATTGATCCCAGAGATAAATTCCCTTGCCAAGCCACTTCCTTGGGCGGCAATCGCCACAAGCTCTTTATAATAACACGGAACATTCAGCTTTTTAGCGACCAGTTGACCGATCTGCTTTCCAGCAGAGCCGTGTTCCCCGGCAATCGTGATGATCACCCCCCCCCGACGGGAGAGCTGGATTTCCGCCACAGACTCTTTCTTCCTGCTTTCGTGTGACAGTTCTTTCCACACATGGACCATGACAGTAGCAGTGACCAAAATAGCCAGTATATCAGCAATGGGCGCAGCCCAAAAGATGCCTGTAACGCCCAAAGCAACCGGGATCAACAGGGATAGTACGATCAGCAGCGCATCACGCAAAATAGACAGCGGCGCAGCAGCTTTGGCTTTGCCGATGGATTGCAGGAAGATAGCGCATACTTTCTGGACACAGGTAAACAGGATTAGGGCCAGATAAATTCTTAGGCACAGCGCTGGCAGCACTCATTTTAAAGGTCTTTGGGTGCCTCAAATATGCAGCACAGATAAGGAAACTGATAAACTGGCCGAGGATAGTTGCCCATGCTGCGCCCTTGATGCCCATGTCCAGCACAAAAATTGCCAAAGGATCACCAATAATATTGATGATCGCGCCGGTGAGCATCGCCGCCATAGCATATTTGGGGCTGCCATCTGCCCGGATTATGGACGCAAGAGTATTCTGCGTCATAGCAAGGGGCATCATAGCAAAAATAATCATTCCATAGTCATGAGCCATTTGAATATTGGTATCTGTTGCGCCAATCAGCCGGAGCAATCCATCTCCCCACAGGTAGGCAATGGCAATCACGGCCAAGCCGGAAAGAAAGGAACTCAAAATAGCTCCGCCAGCGCTTCTGTGAATTTCTTTCGTCTCACCACGCCCCAGAGAAACACTCAGAGCAGCGGCGGCTCCATCACCAAAGAATAGGCTTAGGCCCCAGCCGATTACCGTAATCAGGAAAATCACGCCAGTAGCGGCGTTGCCAAGATACCCAACGCCGTTTCCAACAAATATCTGATCCACGATATTGTAAAGGCACGAGATAATGAGGGAACAGATACACGGGATTGCGAATTTTCGCAAAAGGGTTCCTACTTTTTCTGTTCCAAGATAATTCCTGTTTTCCATGATGACCTCCTTGGTTTAAGCAAAAAAACAGCACACGCAAACGCATGTGCTGTAAGTAAACAACTAGCAACACGCTGCGCATCTGTACCGTAATCAGACTTACGCGCAAATGCGCTGCATGTGTCGTCAATTTGCCTATTAGATTTATCAAAGTATAACACAGTCTTGTAAACTGTTCAAAGCACTTTTTGCATAAAGTTTGACACATATATGTGTAGTGCATTTTTAACAAACCATTCGGAGGCAAATTACTTTTTCTTTATAGCGAAAACGCAAGAAAAAAGCGGCAGGACCGGAAAACGTTTCGCCGCAGGCCCTTGGGGCGCGCATTCTTTTTGTCGTCACAAAACAGCTCGTCACAAGCGACATAACGCTTGCGACGAGCTGTTTTATATCATGGGAAAGCCGAGCACGCATTCGTTTTGCCGCTTACGAGTCCTCTTCGCCCAGCAGGACCCGCTGCGCTGGGCTCCGATTCGGCTTGGGAGTGGACCTGGGCACCTGTCTCTTTTTTGACAGGGCAGAACAGGCCGGAGCAGGTGTGATAGCACTTGCTCCGCGCTGTTTCCCCTGGCGGTGAAATCGTGCAGAAATGCCCCTGCATCACAATAGCCGGCAGAAGGTCGGACACGGCAGGCAGGCGGGTGGGGAACGAATCGAGTCACTCCGGGAGCAGTTTGGAAGTCTGCCTGTGGGGGATCGCCGCCGGATCGATGCCCAGCTTGTTCATTTTTTTATAGAGTGCGCTGCGGTGGATTCCCAGTTCTTCCGCTGTGCGCTGGCAGTTGCCTCCTTTATCGCGTAAAACGGCTAGAATGACTTCACGTTCATAGTCATTCATCAACTCGGCCAACTGCTTCCTGGAATCCATGAGCAGGGAGTCTTTCGGCAGGGACATTTTACCGGGCAGATCTGTTAAGTCAATGGTGAAGCCATCACAGGTAGCATAGGCGCCTTTGATCACGTTATCAAGCTCGCGCACGTTGCCGGGCCACTGGTAGCTGACAAAGCAACGCTTCACCTCCGGGGAGAGAACGGTTGTACGCTGAAATTCCTGGTTGAGCTGAGAGAGAAAATGGTTGGACAGATCCAGAATATCTCCCCGGCGTTCACGCAGAGAAGGTATTTCGATGTTGATGACGTTGAGGCGATAATAGAGGTCTTCACGGAAATCGCCTGACTCGATGAGCTTGGGAAGGTTTTGTCTTGTGGCGGAGATGACCCGCACATCCACAGGAACAGGACCGGATCCCCCTACGGGCTCCACTTCACTCTCCTGAAGGGTGCGGAGGATTTTGGCCTGCATATTAAGAGGCATATCTCCGATCTCATCCAGAAAGAGAGTGCCGCCATTGGCCAGTTGGAATTTACCGGGCTTCCCGCCTTTCCGCGCACCAGTAAAGGCTCCGTCCGCATAGCCAAACAGCTCGGATTCCAGAAGCTCGCTAGGGATCGCGGCACAGTTGATACTGACCATGGGCTTATCCGCACGATTGCTGGCGTTGTGAATGGCGCGGGCAAAAAGCTCTTTGCCTGTACCCGTCTCCCCGGTGAGCAAAACAGCAAAATCCGTCCAGGCGGCCTTCAGGCCTAATCGTTTTTTCTCCAGAAAGGCTTCACTGGTCCCGACGATGGAGTCAAAGCTGATTTTGCAGTTACCTGCTTTTCGGTATTCCTCTTTATAAAATTCCAACTCTGCGTATTCGCTCATGAGGCGCTTGGCGGAGTCCAGCGTTTGGAGCCGAAATTTTACCTGGGCCACACCGGCCACTGCCCGGTCCTCGCTGTCACATACACAGGAGCGGCTGACCAAGAGAAAATTGTTGTCATTTTCTTTGCTCTCCCCGGGTAAAAACTTGTGGAGGGCCAGTTCCTCGCGATATCGACGATTTACGATATCGACCATTTTGGAATTGCTGATGGTTTTTTGGATCGGGTAGCCTACGATCTCCTCTCTGGGTTTTCCCAGAAAGTCACAGTATTGGTCGTTGATATCTGTCACGATGCCGTCTCGGTCCACAACGATAAAGCCGTCGTCAGTCATCCGGAGAATTTCATCAAAGATGTATTTATAGCGCGCGATGCCCTGTTCCGGCATACCAGCTCTCTCCTTTCCAACATGGAACTTCCTTTCCGAGAAATACATTGTATCATAAAAACGTGGGGAAACCGCCGGTTCAGATAATTAATTTTCTGAACCGGCGGTTTTCGTTCTGTTTTTCGTAAGCTTTGCCCGTTGGACTTATTTTAGCAGCTCGCGTGCGATGACAACCTTCTGGATCTCAGAGGTTCCCTCGTAGATGGGGACGATACGGGCGTCGCGGTACATGCGTTCGATGGGGTAGTCACGCATATAGCCGTAGCCGCCATGGATCTGAAGCGCCTTATTCGTTACCCATACAGCGTTTTCAGAGGCATAATACTTGCACATGGCGGCCAACTTGGAGAGTGGCTCTCCGCTGTCGGCGGCACAAGCGGCCTCAAAGACCAGCGCGCGTGCGGCTTCAGTGCGGGTGGCCATGTCAGCCAGATACCACTGAAGGCCCTGGAGCTTGGCGATGGGCTTGCCAAACTGGACGCGCTCACCCATGTATTTGATGGTGGCCTCGATCGCCGCATCAGCGATACCAAGCCCCTGAGCGGCCATGCCGATGCGGCCGCCGTCCAGAGCCTTCATGGCAATCCTGAACCCGTCGCCCTCCTTGCCGATGAGATTAGCGCGGGGGACCCGGCAGTCTTCAAAGATGAGCTCGGAAATGTCAGCACCGCGGATGCCAAGCTTCTCTTCCCGCTTGCCAATGGTGAAGCCGGGGGTGCCACGGTCCACCACGATGGCGGACATACCCTTGGTGCCCTTCTCGGGCTCGGTAAGAGCAATTACCACGACATAATCGCCCTCGGTGGGGCCCATGTTGGAAATAAAGCACTTATTGCCATTGATGATATAGTCGTCGCCATCCACTACAGCTTTGGTTTTGGCGGCGGCGGCATCAGAGCCGGCTCCGGGCTCCGTGAGTGCGAAGGCGCCGATTTTTCCCTCCACAGCGGCGGTGAGGTACTTTTGCTTCTGCGCTTCGCTGCCGTGTTCCAGAAAGATGTCATTTACCAAGGTGTGAACGGCAATGACCTCTGCGGTGCTGGCGCACTGCTTGGCCAGTTCTCTGACCACCAGCACCTTGCACACAGTATCCAGTTCGGGACCGCCGTAGGCCTCGGGGACATTGAGGGCGGTGAAACCGATTTCCGCCATTTTCTCGATGATCTCCTTGGGAATACGCTCCTCCTGGTCGATTTTCGCGGCGATAGGGGCCAGCTCACTCTGGGCAAAGTCCCGGGCCAGCTGCTGGATGGTGGCTTGATCTTCTGTCAGATGAAATGTCATGGCTATATTCCTTTCCGCTGGCTTACAGCTTTTCGATGTAAACTACTTTGGAATCGACAAGCTTTTGAATGTCCTCATCGGTATATCCGTGCTCCTTCAGGATTTCAGCAGAGTGCTCGCCGACTAAGGGGGCCTGCCGTTCCATGGTGGGGGCGATGTCCTCGATGCGGGCGGGTTCGGTGGTGGCAAACCGAATGGGAGTCATCGGCTGCTTGGTCACAGTGCCATCCCGGTTTTCTACGGGAATGATATACATGTTCTCCAGCGCCTGGGGGTCATCCAGAACCTCCTTGATGTGCTGAACTCGGTCATAGGCGATATCGGCCCGAGCAAACATGGCGGCGATCTCGTCCATGGTGTGCTTGGCAAACTCTGCGCTGAGAATCTCCACCAGCTCGGAACTGTGTGCCTTGGCAGCGACGGCGGTGCAGTACCGTGGATCGCCAACCAGGTCATTGCGGCCCAGCTCCTTCATAAGCGCATCGTTGTAGCGGTCGGGTTCCAGAATGCTCATGTAGAACCACTTGTCGTCAGCACTCTTAAACGTGTCCATGACGGGGGAGCCGGGGTTCAGGCGGGTCTTGGGGTACTCGTCGCCGTACTGGGTGGAGACCATGCCTGCGCTTTCACTCCAGATGGCTTGGGCAAAGAGGGAGACCATGACCTTGCAGCCCTTACCGGTTTTGGCTTTCTGATAGAGGGCGGCGCAGATGCCGCCGGAGAGGGAGCAGGAGGTGGTGGCGTCGCCGAAACCGATGAGGGGATTAACCGGGGAAGTATCCTTCTCAGTGATATCGATCATAGCGCCGGAACGGGCCCAGAAGGCCACGGTATCAAAACCGGCGTTGTCCTTGGCAGGGCCAAAATCTCCGAAGCCGTTGATCTGGGCCCAGATGAGGTGGGGGAACTTTTTGCTCAGAGAATCATAATCCAGCCCTAACCGCTTGAGCGCGCCGGTACGGTAGCTGGAGACAAAGACATCGGCGCTCTCGAGCAGCTTATACAAAACCGCCTTCCCTTCGTCACTCTTCAGATTGAGGGAAAGACCGCGCTTGTTGGCATTATAGGCGGTATAAAATGGGTTGCAGTCCTTTACGGTAGGGCAAGACATAGTTGCTCCGGTGCCGCGGCCGGGGTCGCCGAAACTGGGCTCCACTTTGATGACATCGGCGCCCCAGTCGGCGAGAATACGGGCGGCGCCGGGGCCGGCGACAAAATAGGTCAGATCGATGACCTTAACACCATCCAACGGTTTGAACATAGGATTCCATACTCCTTTCAATAATAAGGGATTTGTGGGCGGCGCGGCAGGAATGCCGCACCGATGCAGAAATACTGGAGCAGCTTATATTTGCGGCTAAGCCATCAAGGCAGGTTGGGGAAGAGGGTAAAGAGCGCCACACCAACCAGGGAACCAATAAAGGGAATGATAACGGTAAGCGCAAAGGTGAGGCCGTAAGAATCCTTATGCGTCTCGCGGCACAGGCCGTTGGTGACAGTAACGATATAGCCGTTGTGTGGAAGAGAATCCAGGGCGGAGGAGGAGAGGGCCATGACGCGGTGGACAATGCTGGGAGCAATGCCAAGCTGGGTATAGACTGGGCCGAGAATGGGTACTGCGATGCCCAGACCGCCGGAGGCGGAACCGCAGATGCCAGCAATCACAGTGGTGCCGATCACCAGTCCCAGCAGTTTGGGACCGGGGAGGTTGACCATGGCGCTTACGATGTCGACAAAAACGGGGCTGTTGGAGGCGACGCCGCCGAAGCCGTTAACGGCGCAGGTGTTGGTGATGGAGAGAAGGGCCATGGCAGCGCCATCGGCAAAGTGCTTGGGGAGTTCCTTGGGATCAATATACTTGATCATCAGCACCACAGCGGATACGGCACCGGCCAGTACACCCGCCTCTACGGGGGCGATAGCCACGCCATTGACTTTCACGTTGACCAGCACAATCGTGATGACCAGAGGCAGCAGGGCGATTACAAAGTTGGGCAGACGGCTGTCTCCCTCTTCGCCAAACTCATCGCCCTCTTTGGCAATAAAGTGCTCACCGTTCTTTTTGGCTTTGCCGAGCCAGAAGTGGAGATAGATAATGCCGGCCACCAGCATAAAGCCACAGGCAATAAAACCGTTGACGGCACCGGCCATGTAAGAGGTGCCCAGCTCGGTAGAGGGGACGTTGTTGTGGATCTGTACGGCGCCGGGGGCAATCATGGCAAAGGTGGAGCAGCCAAAGCACAGGGCGCCGGGGATGCCGCGCCGGGGCAGATCAGCGGCACGGAAGACCTGCAGGGCAATGGGAAAAACGGCAAAGGAACATACGAAAGCAGATACGCCACCGTAGCAAAGCACGCCGCAGGCGACAGGAACGGAGATGAAAGCCCACTCGGTCCCCATAACTTTAATGATAGTTTTGGCGATAGATTTGGCCGCGCCGGTGACATCCATCGCCTTTGCCATCAAAGTACCTGTGAGGAAGATCAAATAATTATTCTTAAAAAAGGTGGTAAAGCCGGTCATGAAGTGGACTTTATAAGCTTCATAGACATTCATCTGGCTTGTGACAGCGACAACCAGCGTACAGACGAACACCGTCAGATAAATATTGAAGCCTTTCATGATCATGTACATCAATAGGGCGAACGCCAGGATGATGCCGATGATACCCAGAGCGGTCATAGGTTCTCCTCCTTAAGTCATATCTGTCTCTCCATTAGGATCGGGAGATACTTACCGATTATGGAACACGGCGGGACGCTTCCCCAGGAAAGCGTCCATGCCCTCCTGCTTATCCTCGGTTCCAAAGGTGATGGCGGCCAAGTCTTTCTCCAGCTCTAGACCGGCGCGCATGTCGACGTCCATGCCGCGGTTAATGGCGACCTTGGAGTAGCGAATGGCCATGGGGGCCTTTTCGAGAATGGTGCGCAGCATAGCCTTGGCCTCGTCCAGAAGAGACTCGGCCGGGACGACTTTGTTGACCAGGCCAATGCTCTTGGCCTCCTCTGCTTTTACCTGACGGCCGGTATAGATGAGTTCTTTGGCGATACCCGTCCCCACCAGCCGGGGCAGACGCTGTGTACCGCCAAAACAGGGGATCACCCCCAGATTGGCCTCGGGTTGACCGAAGACAGCCTTTTCGGAGGCGATGCGAATATCACAGCTCATGGACAGCTCGCAACCGCCGCCGAGAGCGTATCCGTTGACTGCGGCGATGACAGGCTTCTCCAAGGCCTCGATTTTGTTAAACAGAGCCTGGGCCCGGTTGGCGTAATTGCGGCCCTCTTCGCTCTTGTAGGACTGCATCTGAGAGATATCGGCCCCGGCCACGAAGCCTTTTCCCTCGCCTGTAATAATGACGCCCAGAATGCTTTCCTCACGTTCCAGACAAGTGAAGATACGGTCCAGCTCCTCCAAAGTTTGATCATTAAGGGCATTGAGGGCCTTGGGACGGTTCATGGTCAGAATGGCGATGGCGCCGTCCAGTTCTGCCCTGATGTTCGTTAAACGCTCTGCTACCTGCTGGAATGTCTCGCTCATAAAAATGACCTCCTTTGATTTCTCAAGAGAATAGACGTCGCGCCGGCAACGCCGTCCAGTCCCGTCAGACGATTTTGGTATAAGCAATCCAAATGCCAATTCGTGATTTAGGCATAAAATGGCCTCCTTGGAAAGGAAAATGGCCAATATCTTGGAATAATCAGTGGAAATATGTAAGAGGGTGCGTCTCCAAACAAAGAATTATGTCTCCGTTTGGAGACGAAAGAAAAAAGCCCTTTGTCACAAGATAAATCGGGATTTTAACAAGAAGGGGTCCGGCAGAGTGTGTGGGTGCGTAAAATATTGAGAAATGAAGGGCGGTGGAGCCCACGGGAAAAGAAGAAACCGGAGGAGAGAGAAAGCCGTGTGGGGCAGGTAAAATGCTAAATTTAAAACGCATGGTGTCTCTATATAGAGACACCATGCGTTTTAGCGGCAGAATATGCTTTTGGGCATAGAGAGTCGACAGAAAAAAAGGAGAAGAGATTCTACAGCCTTGTGGTCCGGAACTGTTTTTGAACGTTGTAGCGATAGAAGGTCATTCCTTTTTGCTGTTTCCGACGGTCATTCTGAGTCCAGCTCATCCAAAAGCTGATTAGAGGGGACTGCGGGCTCCGGCAGGACCTGATAGAGCACATCGCCGGATCGGGGCGACATCTGGGCGTAGAATTCCTGAAGCTCCTTCAGACTGTGCAGCGAAAGATTGCTTTTTAGCATTGTCAGTTGCTCCTCTTTAGGGAGGCTGTCAAAGTACCTGCGGGCATCCGCTGAAAGGGAGGAGGGGTCAACCACGGCCTTCCCCCTCCGCGATGATCTGCTCCAGAACGGACATCAGGTCGTTCATATTTTCCAGATGGACGTTACGGGCCAGGATGGTATTTTTCAGGTCGAGGGGCATAGATTCAAATTTTTCTTTGATATGCGGAGAGACATAAGACATTATCGATCACCTCACCCATAGTATGGCCCGAATGGGACTAAAAAACGCCGGTCAGCCAAAAGCTGCCGGCGGAAAATTTGGTCTGCCTCCCTGGAGGAGCGACTGCCCCTCCAGGGAGTACAGCGATGTTGCAAAGAGAGAGGGAGGAGGTTGGAATTGGTTGTTTGAGTCTTTGCAAATATAGGATATCACATCGAGTTGGGAATTGATGGACAGTTTTATAACTTGATGTGAACTTTTTATGAACGCAGGAGGCCGGCAGGCAGGGGCGTCTCCCGGATGGTAAAGAGACTATCCAGTACCAGCCAGTTCTGGGGAAAGGGGCGCATGAGATTCCAGTAGCCGGCCCCGTCAAGGCCGTATTCGGGGATCAGGGAAAGCTTGGCGCGGATGCTGCGGGCGTCCTCGAACCAGACCTCATGTTTGGTGCCGTTTTCGTCGGTATAGCGGAACCAAGGGGCCTGCGCAGTTTCATCATAGGAAATGGAGGAGCGATAACGGGCGGCCAGACTGACAGCATACTGTGGCGAGATAGAGGTGGCCCGCGTTTTCCCCTGGAGAAAGGGAAGCGGCCAGTCGTAGCCGTAGTTTGGCACTCCAAGCCATAGCTTCTCCGCCGGTATTTCGGTAAGCGCATATTCTACGACGGCCCGAACATTGGGAAGCGGGGCCACGGCCATGGGCGGGCCATAAGTATAACCCCACTCATATGTCATGAGGAATACACGGTTGGCGGCCTCGCCAAGGTCACGGTAGCTGTGCCCCTCATATAAAAGGCCCGGCTGGTCGCTGGAGGTTTTGGGGGCCAGGGCAACAATGACAGGATAACCCAGGGGGTTGAGACGATCCCGCAGACGACGGATAAAAGCGGCATAGGGGAGGGCATCCTGCGGGAAGATAAACTCAAAATCCACATCCAGCCCGGAATAACCTTTTGTCTGGAGTGTGGTGAGCACGTTGTCAATAAGAACCTCCTGAAGGGAAAGGTCATTGAGCACCAAGTTGGCCAAGTCATTGGAAAAATTTCCTGATTCAGTCAGGGTAGACAGATGCATCAGCGCCGCTGTGCCTACCGCACGGCCCATGGCGATCAGCGGCTCGTCGTCCAGCGATACCAATTCCCCATCCTCCTGTATGCCATAGGTGAAGGGGGTGAGATAGGTAAGAAAAGGCAGGGTCCGCTGCAGCAGGCTTTGATTGATAAAAGGATAGGCATAACTATTTACGGTAACAGACGGCCCGGGACTCCCCTGATAGCGGAGTACCAGAGTCTGACCGGGGTAAAGGGTGGGCTGGCCCTCCAGAATGGGATTGTTCCGATAGAGCTGCCGAAGACTGAGGCCTGACTGAAGCGCGACAGAGGCGAGTGTATCCCCTGGCTGCACCGTATAGACCTCTTCCGGAAAACGGATCACCAAAGTCTGCCCTACGACCAGAAGCGAAGGGTTGGGGAGGCGGTTGTCCTCTATAATATGGGACATAGGCACGCCGAATGCCTGGGCGATGCCAAACAGATTGTCACCAGGCTGTACAACATAAATTTCCATCGGTCATACCAGCGTGATATACTCAGAACTGGCATAGCCCACCACGCCGTCAAAGCGCACCAGATACCAGCCCTGCCACTGGTTGAGCACAGTGAGTCTGGCGCCGTCATAGGCACGGGCCACGATGGGGGCGCTCCGGTCAGGTCTGGAACGGATGTTCAGGGCGCCCCATTCCACATCCACCACGGCCTGCCGGGCGGGGCGGGGTTCCAGGAAGGGGATACCAAAGTACTGGCAGAGAGACTCCACAAGATTGCGGGCGATGGCATCCAGATTGTTTTGGACCCAAGCGGCATCATCCGGATTGTCGTGATACCCCAGCTCCAAAAAAACAGAGGGTGCGCGGACCTTGCGGACCTCCCCTATGGTAGTGGTCGGCTCTGTACGGACCTTGGAGGGAAGGGGATAGATTTTTTTGAGATTTTCAGCCACAATTTCTGCTGCACGGCGTCCTTCCGCACTTCCTGGATAATAAAATACCAGTACGCCGCGTATTTGTCCATACTGCCCCTCCGGCGCTCCATTGGAGTGGAGGGCCAGATGAAGATCAAAATTTCCGCTGTTGGAGGCGAGGATAGAGGAGGCGGCCGTCATTTCCGGCGTATTGCGGACGTATTGAATCCCACTGGCGTTCAGATAGGGGACCATAGCGTCGGCCAGACGGTTCATCCAATACTCTTCGCTGCCGCCACTTACATAAAAATTGTTCTCCTGTGTGGAAGGAGAGAGGTAGATGATAGGCATAGAGATACCTCCTTTGGTGTCCTATCCTATGCCGGCTTTTTTAAAATGGAGACAGACGGACGGTGTAAAAAGGGCGAGGAGGGCCGTGCGGCGGGAAAAGTCCGCAAGTTTGGAAATGCGGAGTTGGCCGCGTCCTGTTATACTTGGAGGGGAAGGAGGGCAGGGCCATGCGGCATGCGGAGACGATGGAAGATGTGCTGCGGTATATTGATGAGCACATCTCTCAAGGCCTGACAGCGGAGGAACTGGCGCGGGTATCCGGGTACTCTTTTTATCATTTTTGCCACTTGTTTGCCATCGATATGGGGCTGTCGGTGGGCGCATATCTTCGACGCCGGCGGCTGGAACTGGCGGCAGGGGAGATTCTACAGGGGGGAAGCATTACGGAGATCTCGACAAAAAGTGGTTTTGAGACCCCGTCCGGTTTTTCAAAAGCGTTCCGCAGGCACTATGGAATGGCCCCCACGGAATACAAGAGCAAGAAAGGAGAAATAGATGTGATGACACCGGAAATCAAGTATGTGGAGGGCTTTTCGGCAGTGGGGTATTGCCTGGCTCCTCCGGAGGGAGAATTTGATGTCTTGGATGCCAGCGCGTATTGGCTCGGAAAGGACTTTTCCTCCGTCAGCAGGGCGGATTACGCCAAGCTCACCTATCCGGGATATGCGGAGATCGGCGCGTGGATGCACCCGGATCAGGTGGCAGGAGAGTTTTATTACTTTTTTGGGCCTCAAGTAAAGGAGAAAAGCTTTATCCCAGATGGTATGGTGCTGCTGGACATCCCGTCGGCAGAATATGCGGTATTTCTCGTTCCAAGAGGGGCGTCGGTGGAAGAAGTCGGGGCAAATGTTCGCAAGACCTGGAAATACATTTTTTCGGAGTGGTTTGACCAGAGCGAATACCAATTTGACTCCGCCAAGATCGACTTTGAATATTACCTGGGTAAGGATGCCTTTATTTATGTGCCGGTTGTGAAAAAATGAAAATACAAAGCCCCTCTCCGGCCGGAGAGGGGCTTTGTACAGGCGATTACAGTAGAGTATCAGAGGAGGACCACCGCCTGCCGCTGCGGTAAAGCAGTGCGGAGCCCCCGCAGACAAGCAGGAGAAGGAGGCCGGAGAGTCCCCAAAGGCCGCTGGCCCCCAGGGGGAGGACCAGCGCACCGCTGGCGGCATGGAGGGCCAAGTTCCCCAGTTGGCAGGCCAGAGAAGCAAGGCTCAGGACCGTCGCCCGATTTGAACTGTCGCTGAGGCCATTGAGAAGGGTCTGTTCCTGAATGTTGCTGACGCTGAGCACAGTGTAAAAGAGAAGATAGGCGCCCGCAAAACGCAGAGGGGAGAACTGACGCGAGAGAAGGAGGAGGGCCAGTCCCAACAGAGACTGAAGGAAAAAGTAGCCTCTCCAGCGGCTGCGCTCCGAGGAGAAAGAGATCCGACCGGAGGCGAGCCCTCCCACAGTGAGCAGCAAATAGCTTCCCACACACAGCAATCCCAGCCATACGCCGCTCCTGAAAGGGAGCATGGACTGGAAGGCGGGCTGCCAATACACATCTACCACACCTTGGCTTCCGGCCAAAACGGCCATGCAGAGGGCCAGGGCCCAGAAAGGGCGGTTGCCCCGAAGGAGCGCGGCGCTCGCGGAGAGCTGGTCGCACAGACGGGAGCGTGTGCCCTCCCGGGGAGGCTCGTGGAGAAAAAGGGTGCACAGCAGGCCTTCGCAGATCAGCAGTGCCAGCCGCAGGAGCAGGTGGAGCGCATAACCTCTCACAGCCGGCAAAAGACCGCCGACCAGGGCGCCCAACGCGATCCCGGCGCTCCGGAGTACAGTGAGCTGGGCAGTTATCGGGGCCAAGCGCTCCGCCCCCTTTTCCTCCAAACAGGCGTCGATGATAAGCGCGTCCAGACTGCCAGAGGAAAAGGCGCGGCTTGCCCCCCAAAGTACCATGGCTGCGGCAACCAGAGGCAGACTTCCCGCTGAGAGAAGCAGCATGAATGCGGCCATGACCAGGGCCACGGAGAGCAGGCAGGTCGGCTTCCGGCCCCGCCAGTCGGCGAAAACACCGCTGGGGACCTCAAGAAACAGGGCGGTGAGAGAGTAAAGCCCCAGCATCAGAGGCAGCGTCTGCATGGTACAGCCCCTGGACAGCAGAAGTAAGCTCAGCACAGGCATAATGATTCCGGTGCTGAAATAGCTCAGCAGGAGGATGCCGCTGTGAAGGGGGCTCATGGGGACACCTCGGAGGATTCAGAAGCGTCATAGGCCAGCAGTGCGAATTCCCAGGGGCTGGTATCTGGGCCAGGCAGACTATGGGCATCAAAAAAAGCCTTCACCTGGGTGCGAAAGGCAAGCCAATCCGCTTCCGTTAGATGGAGAACGCCGGCCATGGCGTCTCCCCCTTCCTCCGGCATGGTGGGGCCAAGGCGGTGCATGGTCTCAAAATAGCCCTGAACAGCGGTTTGGACCACCTGAAAAGCCAAAGCTTCTCTGTCATTGCGCAGATCTGCCCGAGTGGCGCCGATACAAACGGTGGCCCCGGTGCAGGCGTAATAGGTTGCGACAATACCGTTAATACGCTCCTGATGGTCCACCTTGACCACGCCCAGCGGAAGGAGTTGCTTGAGATGATGCTGGACGGAGGAAGGTGAGACACCAAGGCGCAGGGACAGGGATTTGGGCGTCATAGGTCTGCCGGAGAGCTCCAGGATACGCAGCAGCTGCTGGCGGACCGGACTCATATAGACCTTTAGCTCCTGCATTGTGTTCAGTTCGATTACCGGATGATTCATAATGCTCCCACCTCCGGGGCGTGTTTGAAAGTCGTTGACCCACCCAAACGCCGGGCTCTGTACTCCCCGAGCGGCTTTCCAGGGACCGAAATCTCCGACCGCCAGGCAGGTTGCCGATTATGAAATAAGCCTTATTCATTACAAAAATTATAACGTTTTAATATTTATAATGTCAAGAAGAAAAAGAGCCTGGGTCAAATCATTGACCCAGGCCCGAGAAAGAGGCGTCAATACCCTCTGTCTTTCAGATCCTTCACCAGGGAAACATAGAACTCCCGCACATCAAAACCATCGATATCCTCGCGCATCAGGTCGATAATATCGCCGTGAGAAATGCCTCGCCTGCCGGAGACGGTCTGATTGCCCAGAAAATCCCCCCACTTTGCCGAGGAAAGGGTCACCAGACCATCATTGGCCTCCCTGTCATACTTTTTTACCAGAGGATAAGTAAGGTTGAGGGGGAAGGGGGCACTGCCCGCTTTCCTCATAGTGGACATAACGCTCTGGTAGAGGATGCCGGGACGGTCCGGCGTGTCCTCATTGAAGCGGGCACAGGCGTCTGCACGCAGATCGGTGACGCCGGCAATGAAATTGGGGCTGAGGTCCCCCAGCTTCTGAAAGATGGCGTTATAGCGTATGCCGATCCAGCGGACCAGAGAGGCGGGGAGGCGATCCATCAGTTCCTGGGCAAAGACACAGCCCCGATGCGGGGTATTGATGGTGGTGAGGGAGGCTACATATCGGTCCATGCCCAAATGGGAAATGGCGTAACGGGAATCGAGACCTCCCTTGGAGTGGGCGATGATATTTACCTTGCCGCAGCCGGTCTCGGCGATTATTTTTTGAATCTGGTCTCGAAGCTCGGCGGCGCTTTCCGCCACCGCAGCGGAGGACTGCTGTTCGCCGTAATAGAGGACGGCGCCGTTGCGGGTGAGTTCTTTTGGGATTCGCCCCCAATAGTTGATGAGCTGCCAGTCCCGAAAGAAAATACCGTGGACCAACAGAATGGGATAGCGGGTGGCGCAGACCTCATTTTCTTTCCGTAGCGCATTGCACTCTTGCTTGGCAAGGTCGAAACGGTACTCTGCCTTCACCAGAGCGCAGGACCTCCAAAGGAGAAAAAAGTTGACCACCGGGCACCACCACAGACAGATGAGCAGGACACGCAGCGCCAGCCGCAGCCGAGTGGAGGTGAAGACGATGCGGAAAAAGCCGTTGGCCAGAAGAAGAAAGAGGAGGAGCAGCGTAAGGGCAATGCTCCAAAGGGCACGCGGCGCGCTCACGCCTGTGGTAGAGATGATATGGGGAAGATAGACCAGGTAAAGTCCCAGAATGGCCACACTCAGCCAGGCGGAAGTCATGAAGAGCTCATAACCTCCCATCATGATCTTCAAACGCCGCGGGATACCAGGGCGGCGTTCCCAGCTGGGCCTGAGATTGAAGAGCAGAAAAAAGACGGTCAGAGCCACGAGAGCCGGTGCAGAAAGCCATGAAAAAAGAGGTGCGCTGCACAACAGCAGGAGAAGTGCCGTGGTCAAGAGCCGCAAGAGGAAGAGCATGGGAGCACGACCTTTCAGAAAAGAATGATTTTAAAACCATTCTATAGGGAAATCGGGGGATTTTCATTGAAATAGGATTAAAAATTACCCAGAGCAGCGGTCAAAGCGGCAAATTCAGGGATACCGAGGCGCTCTCCCCGTATATCCTCGGGCAGACCACAACTGAGAATGGCGGCACGGATGGAGTCTCGCTCCACACCGCCCAATCCTGCGGTGAGGGCGTTGAGGAGCGTTTTCCGGCGCTGACCGAAGGCCGCCTTGACCAGACGGAAAAAACGCTTTTCGTCCTGTACCGTTATAGGGGGCATATGCCGGGGTGTCATACGCACAACGGATGAGGTCACCTTGGGAGCGGGGACGAAGCACTCCCGACCGACATCAAACAAAAGCTCCGGCGCGGTATGGTACTGACAGTAGATAGAGAACGCACCATATTCGGCAGTGCCCGGCGCGGCACAGATGCGCAGAGCCACCTCTCTCTGGATCATAACTGCGATTTGGGCAAAGCGCCTGGAGTCAATCAGGGCGGAGAGGACAGGAGTGGTGATGTTATAGGGCAAATTGGCACACGCCATAGGAGTAAGACCGGAAAATTTTTCATCCACCAAGGCGCCAATATCCAATTTCAAAATATCGCCGGGGATGATCTCCACATTGTTCCGCCCTGCCAGAGTTTCGGCGAGCACGGGCAGGAGAGAGCGGTCCAGCTCCACCGCCACCACTTTAGTCGCGGCATTGGAGAGGCGCATTGTGAGGGGGCCGATGCCGGGGCCGATTTCCAGCACACCGTTTTGGAGGGATACGCCAGCCCCCTCCACCAAGCCGTCGGGCACCCAGCCCTCGATCAGAAAATTCTGCCCCATAGATCTGGAGAAACGGAAGCCGTGTCGGCCGAGCAGGAGACGAATGGTGTTGAGGTCGCAGAGGTCCATAACAAATACTCCTAAACAGTTTATTTGTGGATAGTATATCAGCTTTCCGGCAGATTGTCACCTCGGACGGCCCGAGACGGCACATTCTTTATTCCGAGATACAGAGTGAAGAAAAGAAAAAATGGCCCGGAGCGTGTAAAGCACCCTCCGAGCCTGATCAGTCAAGGCTGGTCCTTCCAGCGCAGGAGTTTGGGAAAGAACCCTCGCATCTGCGCCTTTGCCTGCTCCTCACTCATGCCGGGATGTTCCCGTGACAGAATGGGGGCACAAAAATCGATCATTTGATCCATCGTCATATCCGCGGTAAAAGCGCCACCTTGGTAACAGTATTTGCAATAATGGCGACTTTCGCTGCCGTCGGCTTCTGTACCGAAAAAGGCCGGATCATCGAGGGGCATACCGCAGGACTGGCAGAATTTTCGTTCCATCGTGGAATCCTCCTTTTGTTTGGGTGATTCCATTGTAGCCCGAAAAACCCGACATCTTATGTCAGGTTTTTCGCAGTTTTTCCAGATCTGACGCCCCAGCAGGCCCACCTGAAGCCGGACCTGGTCGGGGGAGAGGATCTCCAGACAGGTGCCGAAAGAGAGCAGGTATCCGTAGAGCCAGCCATCCTCGGGAAAGTCTATCGCTACCAGCAGGGATCCGTCCTTTTCCCGTTTTACACAGGAGAGATCAAACTCATCATAGACCCGATAGGCCACAAGAGGAGAAAAGCGCAGCCGCAGCGGGGTGCAGCGGGAGGAAGACAAGGGGGCGGCCTCGATTGCCGGTGGAGACAGAGAGAGGTCGAACCGTTCCTCTGTCACAGTAAGCTCCAAAATGCGGCTGAGGCGGAAGGTGCGGTAATCCCTGTTGTCAAGGCAGAAGCCCTGCAGATACCAGGCCCGCCCCTTAAAGACCAGCCGGGCAGGGAGAATGCGGCGTACGGAGGCACCTCCATAGGAAGCTGCATAGGAGAAGGTGGTGACGCGACGCTCCAGGATCGCTCTCTTCAACTCGTCAAAGCGGCGCGCTCCACCGCCGGAGGCTCCCCAGGGGGTGAGGTCTACCTGGAGCCAATCCGGCTCCCTGCGGCCGAAAAGACCTGAGAGCTTGGTCAGGGTGGCGCGGCTCTCCGGTGAGTCCCCGCCCGGAAGGCTTTTCAGTGCGGTGAGGACTCTGGCCTGCTCCTCAGGGGAGAGCGCGGCTCGATCAAGTACGAAGCGGTCCGTCAGGGAGATGCCGCCGCCCCGCCCTTGTGAGGCGTAGATGGGAATGCCGGCGGCAGAGAGGGCGTCCACATCTCGGTAGATGGTACGCACGGATACCTCAAATCGTTCCGCCAGCGCTCGGGCGGTGATCTGCTTTTTCTCCAGCAGCAGATAGACGATTTCGAAAAGACGGCTTACCGACATGCTTCTGTTTCCCAGGCACCTGGCCGGAGGCGAGCCATGGAATACTCGTCGATGTACCTGCCGCGGCGGACGGTAGCCATCCGCCGCAGCCCCTCCCGCTGGAACCCCATCTTTTCATACAGGGCGATAGCGCGCTCGTTATCGGCATACACCTCCAACTCTACCCGGAGCAGCATCAGCCAATTGTCGGCTAGATCCAGCAGCGTCTCCATCAAGGCGGTCCCTACACCGCGTCCCTGCCAGTCGGTATGCACAAAGATCCCCACGCTGCCTACGTGCCGCATACGCGGGTTGGAGCAGACACAGAGTCCGGCCGCACCGATTACGGTTTCATCCTCTGCTGCGGCTACAAAATTGTGGTCGTTGGGGCCCAGGCCTTCAATGAAAGCCCGGCTGTCTGCGACCCGGCAGGAGGGCAGCCCCAGCGTGTTTTCCATTACACCGGGCATCCGTCTCAGGGCGGCGATCCCCTCCGCGTCCTGTAGCCTGATGGGGCGGATGATATACTCCATAAAGCACATCTCCCTACGATGGTTTTCGGCATTATACCACTCCGGCGATAAAATAACAAGCGGCCCGGCGGAGAAAACCGCCGGGCGCCTATAAAAGAAAAAGGATCAATAGGCCACAACAATGCCGCCGTCATTTGCATAAACCGTACTGATTCCTCCAGTCTCGGTGATGAGGATGTCGGAGAAATGACAGGACTTGCGCACCATCTCCTTGAGCTGAAAGGCGCGTTCCAGACAATTACAGTGGGCAATGGCCAAAAGCTTTCCGGCGTGCGCTGCATCCTTGGACATGATCTCCACCATTTTGGACAGGGCCTGTTTTACACTCATAGCCTGCCCACGTTTATAGATCTCACCTTCAGGCGTTGCGCCCATAAGAAGTTTGATACGCAGGGCACCGGTGACCACGGATTGGAGACCGGTCAAACGCCCATTTTTACGCAGGTTGTCCAACGATTCCAGCACAAACATAGTGGTCATTTCCGTACAAAAAGCGGTGGCCTCGCTTACGACGGTCTGAAAGGGGAGTCCTTTGGCGGCCAGCTCTCTGACCTTCAGCGCCAGAAGCACCTCGCCCGCAGAGGCGGAGCAGGAGTTAAAAATGTGGACACGAGCCTGAGGGTGCTCCTCCAGCCAGAGCTGGCGGGCCTGCTGCGCGCTGTTGTGAGAGCCGGAAAGAAGAGCTGAGAGCGTGATCACATACAGATCGTCGGCCCCGCAGGCGAAAGCATCCAGATATTGAGCGGGAGCGGGACAGGAGGTTTGAGGCGCAGTCTCGCACTCCTTCATCCTCCAGAGCAGGTCCGCTTGATCGAAGCTCGCATCGTCCACGACTACATGGTCCCCAACGCGAATGGTAAGCGGTACACTGAGAAAATCCTCTTCCCGGAGCAGGGAGGGTGTCAGATCGCAGCAGCTATCCACAATCACTTTAAAACTCATACAAATTATCCCCTAATATGATTTTACAAATTAGATTTTACCATACACCTGTGAGAAAGTCAACGATGCGAGGACAATTTAAGACGTTATTCAAAAATTGTTAAAACACTTGGTCAGTGGCCGTTCACCGGTTATATATACCCCACCCTGGTCAGATATCAGATATAAAGAGGAGCCACCCCGACTGGGAGCGGCTCCTTCGATTACGTAAGGATGTAGACGGTGCAGCTCCGTACGCCGAACTGAATACATTCGTAGTAGGTATCGAAAAAGAGGTCGATACGGTTCCCCTTGATGCTGCCGCCGCAGTCCTCAGCGGTGGCCACACCGTATGTGATAGAGCCATCGGAGGAGACGATATACATACGGGTGCCATAGGGAATCACTTTGGGGTCCACGGCAATAGCGCCCACGCGGGCGGTGGTGCCGGTGGCGGTTCTTTTCCAGGACTGCCGCTCGGTGGTATAGGCGGTGGCCACGCAGTCCAACGCCCTGGAGTAGGAGAGGGACTCGCCGGAAAGGGTAGTGAGCACGCCGCCCCCGTCCTCCCGCACATTGATATGGGTAAGCACGTCGTCACTTACGCTGAGCCAAGAGGCGGCCACAGCATCCACCTTTGTGCCGTAGGACACGATTTCATCTACAGGCAGCCGGGCTATGTGCTCGCCCAAGTCATACCGGTGAACAGTGCCGTCCGGATCAGTGACGACCTTGACGGTGTGTTCCACAGAGCCATCGACCCCCTTCTGGACCACGCGCTCTTCCCCGATGGGGAGTTCCGGATCCTCTTCCCGGAGCTGGGCAAAGGGCAGTATCCGGGTGGTCGTCCGCTCGAAGTGAGTCACCGGGCGCTGTACGGTGACGCGCACTACGTCATTTTCCTGAGAGATCGCTATGCGATCTGTGCCGGAGAGAGAAACACCGGCATACTCCAGCGCACGGTCCACTTCACCGGCGTGGCCGGTGACCAAATAGCTCACCTCGCCGTCCACAATCTCAAAAGTGGTTCGGGTGGTGGCGGAACCGCTGACGAGCAGGATGGAGAGCAGAGCGAGAGCGAGCAGGGCGGTGATTTGTCCGCCCCTGAGTAATCGATCCAACATGAGAGAGAAACCTCCTGAATATCACTGGTGCAGTTTGTAATCTTTTGCGTGGCTGGGACATTTCCAGGATTATAGCCACTTTGGAGGCAAAAGTCAAACAAACACTGTGTATTCAGGAAGAAGGGGCGGATCCAGAGTAGAAAAAGGGACGTCAACTTTCGTCGGGACGGAAAGAAAAAAGAAACAAAAGATTACAAAAGGTTACAGGACAGAGCCGTTGGGACACAAAGCCTGGGGCGATTTAGCACGAAATGTGTCACGCTGCGGTCGGCGCACAAAAAAGTGAGTCCCTTTATCGGAGGCAGCATACTCATAATTACCTGAAATAGGAAAAAATACAACTATATTTTGAGATAAAAAACAAAAATATGGGATGAAATTTTGTGTTCCATGCCTGAAAAACACAAAAAATGTCCTACGAAACTTTGTACAGACATACGAGGAAAATAAATGCCGTCTTACCCTCGGGGCTGAAAATCGGCCTCTTCTTCCATCAGCTCCTGAAGCAGTTTTTGATCCTCCTTGGAGGAGAAATCCAGCTTTTCGTATAGGTCGGGCCGCCTGCGAAAAGTGCGGAGGATGCTCTGTTTGCGGCGCCACCGGGCAACCAGGGCATGGTTCCCAGAGCGGAGGACAGGGGGGACGGTACGTCCATGCCAGGTCTCGGGGCGGGAATATTGGGGGTACTCCAACATACCGCTCCAGTGGCTCTCCTCCTCAAAGCACTCTGGATCGGGGAGAACGCCCGGCACCATGCGGGCGACGGCGTCCGCCACGACCATGGCAGGCAGTTCTCCGCCGGTGAGTACGAAGTCACCGATGGAGAGTTCCTCATCCACACAGGCCTCGATAAACCGTTCGTCGATCCCTTCGTAGTGTCCGCAGACGAGGATTAGGTGTTCATAATCCCGGAGCAGGCGTTTGGCCTCACACTGGGTGAAGGTTTTGCCGGCCGGAGAGAGGTAAATGGTATGTCCGGGGCCATAGGCATCCGTAATATGCTTCCAGCATTGGTAGAGAGGATCTGCCTGCATAACGGCGCCATGTCCGCCTCCATATGGGTAGTCGTCCACCTGCTTCTGTTTATTTAAGGTGTAGGCGCGAATTTGATGGGCCTCGATGCGGATCAGATCCCTCTCTTGGGCGCGGCCCAAGATGGACTCGTTCATCATATCGCCCACGGTCTCGTCAAAGAGAGTCATAATGTCGATCCTAACCATCGCTTGCCATCCCTTCGATCAGACGGACGCGGATGTACCCGTCCTCTACGTTGGTCTCGGCTAGAAACGCATCCACGGCGGGGATCATGTACTCGTGTGCGCCTCCGCGGACCACGTAGACCTCATGGGCGGGAGGCGTGAGAATATCGGCGATGTGCCCAAGCACGGCGCCGGTGTCCGCGTCCCGGACCTCCAACCCCATGAGATCGGCCAAAAAGTGTCGCCCATCCGGAAGCTCCACGCCGGTGCGGTCGATGGAAATAGTTTTTCCTTTGAGGCGCATGGCGGCGGCGACGTCATCCACGCCCTCCAGACGGGCAAGGACATTTCCCTTGTGGGGCTTGGCGCTGAGGACCTTGATGGGGCTTCCGTCCAGGTACAGAAGATCGAAGCTGCAAAGGAATTCGGGTGAGTCGCACCAGGGAACGATCTTGACCTCGCCCTGAATGCCGTGCGTGTTGACGATCTGCCCGGCCTCAAGAAACCGATTTTTCATTGGTGTTCCTCCTACAGATGAAAAGCGGCGGGGGACAGCCCCCGCCGCTTTTTAGTCGACGATCTCGACGGAAACTCTCGTTCCCTTGCGCTGGGCCACGGAGCGCATCAGGGTGCGGATCTCCTTGGCGATGCGGCCTTGACGTCCGATGACCTTGCCCATATCCTCGGGGGCGACCCGAAGCTCCAGCACGGTCTCGCCGTCTGTATGGGACTCGGTGACCGAGACGGCCTCCGAGTGCTCCACCAGGTTTTGGGCCACGTAGGTAAGAAGCTCTTTCATTGATATTCTCCTTACATGCCAGCCTTTTTCAGCAGAGCTTTCACGGTCTCGGTGGGCTGTGCACCGGTCTTGATCCAGGCCTGAGCACGCTCCACATCGACCTTCAGCTCGGCGGGATCGGTGGTGGGATTATAGATACCGATTTCCTCGATGAAACGACCGTCGCGGGGATAACGGGAGTCGGCCACCACGATGCGGTAGAAAGGAGCCTTCTTGGCGCCCATACGACGCAGTCTGATTTTAACCATGTATATTCACCTCCAAATTTTTCACATTCTCTATATGGAAGCGCCCCAAGGGACGCCTGCCAACGGATCAGAAGGGAAAACCGCCCTTCATTTTGCCCAGACGAGCCATCTTACGAGCCATTTTTCCACCGGACATCCCGGCCATCTGACGGGTCATCTGCTGCATCATTTCAAATTGCTTTAAAAGACGATTCACGTCGACGACTTGCGTACCGCTGCCAGCGGCAATGCGTTTTTTCCGGCTACTGTTCAAAAGTGCGGGGTTCTCACGCTCCTCCGGAGTCATGGAGAGGATGATGGCCTCTGTCTTGCCCAGGGCATTCTTGTCCAGATCCGCGCCCTCCAAAGCCTTGGCATCCACGCCGGGAAGCATGCCGGCCAGATCCTGCATAGAACCCATACCCTTGAACTGAACGAGTTGATCATAAAAATCCGTCAGGGTGAGACGGTTTTTCTTCATTTTTTCCTGGAGCTCGGCGGCCTTTTTCAAGTCAAAGTTCTGCTGTGCCTTTTCAATGAGGGACAGCACGTCGCCCATGCCCAGGATACGGGAGGACATACGGTCCGGATGGAAGACTTCCACCTGGTCCAGCTTTTCCCCCACGCCCACAAATTTAATCGGCTTTCCAGTGACCGCCTTGATGGATAGGGCCGCACCTCCCCGGGCGTCACCGTCCAGCTTGGTGAGCATTACGCCGGTGATATCCAAGGCTTCGTCAAAGGCCTTTGCGGCGTTTACCGCATCCTGGCCGATCATGGCGTCCACCACCAGAAGGATCTCATCGGGGTCTACCGCGGCCTTCATGACCTTGAGCTGTTCCATCAGCTCCTCGTCCACATGCAGGCGGCCTGCAGTATCCAGAAACACCAAGTCGTTTCCGTGCTTTTTTGCGTGTTCGATGGCGGACTTGGCGATGTCGACCGGATCACTCTGCCCCATCTGAAAGACGGGAATGCCTAACTGCTCCCCCACGACCTCCAGCTGGTGGATGGCGGCGGGACGGAAGGTATCGCAGGCGGCTAGGAGAGGCCGTTTGCCGTTCTGCTTTTTCATGAAGCCGGCCAGTTTGGCGCAGTTGGTGGTCTTGCCGGCGCCGTTGAGGCCCACCACCATGACCACCGTTGGGGGCCTGGAGGAGAGATTGAGCTTGACGCTGTCGCCGCCCATCAGGGCTGTCAGCTCTTCGTTGACAATCTTCACGATCATCTGGGCGGGGGTCAGGCTCTCCAGCACGTCTGCACCCACGGCCCGTTCCGTGACCCTGGCAATAAAATCCTTTACCACCTTAAAGCTGACATCGGCCTCCAGAAGAGCCAGCCGGATCTCCCGCATGGCCTCCTTCACGTCTGCTTCCGATAGGCGGCCCTTTCCGCGCAACTTTTTAAAGGCGTTGGAAAGCTTTTCGGTCAGTCCTTCAAATGCCATTCTATTACTCCTGAATCAGCTTGTCAGTGAGGGACTGGATACGGGAGGCGAGTACTTCCAGCTCGTCGCTGCCCAACCTCTTGTCATTCAGATCTGTGACCTGCCGGATGCAGTCCGCGATCTCCCTGAGCTGACTCTGCATGGTGTGGAACCGGCGGATCAGGCCGGTCTTGTCCTCGATCTCTGTGAGATAGGCCTCGGCCCGAACGATAACGTCCCGGACCCCCTGACGGGTGATGCCGTAGTTCTCGGCGATCTCAGCAAGGGAAAGGTCCTCGTTATAATAGAGATCGTAGAATTCCTTCTGCCGGTCGGTGAGCAGGTCTCCATAAAAGTCATAAAGCATGGCCATCCGGTATGCCTGATTCTTCATCCTTCCACCTCCAGCTGCTTATTGTAAAGCTGTGGTGCTTTACACGATGAGTATCATACAATATTTTGGGGCGATTGTCAAGATGGAATCGGGGATGTGGACGAGAAATTTGGAAGGGCTGGCGGAAGCGGCGCATAGCCGGCGGCGCTTCCGGTAACCCTATTGGAAAGAATAGGGGGAAGCGTGGATGGAGCACACTTCGTTTGCGCCCATGGACGATAAGCACTTGGGGCAATTTGGAGAGAATACAGCCCGCGCGATGCGGGCGGAGGGAAATATGCGGGGACGGGCCGTCTGGCGGGACACGTTGGGACAGCTCCGGGAAATCCGGCGTGTGAGAGACCGGATTTCAGCGCGCAGAGGGCCCGAGGAGGGGGCAGCGGAATGGCTGCTGGACAACTGGTACCTGGCACAGCGGGAAGGAAGAAATGGCGCGGAGGCCTTTCGACGGGTGCGGTGTATCCGGTACGTGCTGCGCGGCGGGCGGGTCCCGCTGATCATGGAGCTGGCGCGGGCCTTTGTGCGGGCCGCGGGCAAGGAAGCGGGACCGGAACGGCTGGCTATTTTTTTGGAACGGGCTCAGGAGGGGCAGGCGCTGACAGAGCAAGAACTGAGCCTGCTGATCCCAGCGCTCAAATGTGCATTGACAGAGCGGTTGGCCACGCTCTGCCGGGAGCTGGAGCACCTGGAGGATGCCGATGAGGCTGCGCTGCGAGCCGGAATGGAGGCGGTCTTTACCGCCCTGCGTATGCTTGCTACCGCAGAGCTCACCGGGCTTTTGGAGGACTCCAGCCGGGTGGAGCAGACCCTGTGTCGGGACCCGGCGGGCGTCTACCCGGCGATGGATGACGAGACTCGGGCGCGTTACCGTGCCCAAGTCTGCCGGTTGGCCCGACAAGAGGGCGTTGGGGAGGCGGAACTGGCCGAGCACATACTCCTCCGGGCGGCACAGAGCAGCGGGAGGGAACGCCATGTAGGGGCCTGGCTTTTTCCGCCGCACCGCCAAATTGCTTCCCGTTATCTGTATATCGGAGGCATTGTTCTGATGACCGGATTTCTTGCCTTGCTGGCCGGATTTCTTCTCCACAGCCCATGGGCGGCTGTACTGTTGGCCCTGCCCATCTCCGATATCGTGAAAAACAGCGCCGATTTTCTGGTGGTACGCATGGTGCGCCCACGCCCGGTCTTTCGCATGGCGCTGGAAGAGGGGATCCCCAGGGAGGGCAGGACCCTGTGTGTGATTGCCTCTCTGCTGACAGGGGAGAAAAGCGGAGGAGAACTCGCGGCGCTGCTGGAACGCTACCACTTGGCCAATCGAGACGCCGGTCGGGAGCTGCGTCTGGGTCTGCTGTGTGATCTTCCCGATCGAGACCGTCCCATGGGGGAACGGGAACAGACGTGGGTGGAGACTGCATCGGCGGCTGTGGAGCAGCTCAACAAAGCGTATGGCGGCGGCTTTTATCTCTTTTTTCGGGTGCCGGTCTTTCATGCGCCGGATCAACGCTATATGGGGTGGGAACGGAAACGTGGGGCGCTGGTGGAGCTGGTGCGCCTTCTGCGGGGAAAGAGGACAGGTTTGCGGACGGAGGCTGGGGACTCCACTTGGCTGCGCGGCGTACGGTATGTCATCACCCTGGATGCGGATACCGCCCTCAGCGTAGGCTCTGCGAAAGAGCTGGCCGGGGCCATGCTCCATCCCCTCAACCGGCCCGTGATAGACCGGCGGAGGGGCGTTGTGGTTTCCGGCTATGGGCTGCTGCAACCCCGGGTGGCGGTGGATCTGGAGAGTGCCAACCGCTCCCACTTTTCCCGCATCTTTGCCGGGCAGGGAGGCGTAGATCCCTACGGCTCCGCCGCAAGCGACGTCTATCACGATCTCTTTGGAGAGGGAACCTATACGGGGAAGGGCATCTTTGACGTGGATGCCTTTCTTGCCTGCCTGGACCGGCGTCTCCCCCAAAATGCCGTTCTCTCCCACGACCTTCTGGAGGGCTCTTACCTGCATGCCGGACTCATTGGAGATGTGGAGCTGACGGATGGCTACCCTTATCAGGTGTCATCCTATTTTTCCCGGCTCCACCGCTGGGTCAGAGGGGATTGGCAGCTTTTGCCCTGGCTGGGGCGGAGCGTGCGGAATGAAGAGGGGGAGAGGATCAAAAATCCGTTGGGGGATCTCCCCAGGTGGAAGATCGTGGACAATCTGCGCAGGAGCCTTTCGCCGGTGGGTACTTTGACGGCCCTCCTGCTGAGTATGTGCATTTCCGGGCCGGTATTTGCTCTGGCGGCCGGTACGGCGGTACTCTCCGCCGCTTCCAATTTGCTTCTGACCGGCGCGGATCTGGCCGCCCGGAGGGGGCGCGGACTTGCAGAGCGGTATCACTCCACAATTATCGCCGGGGTCGGCGGGGTCCTTCTTCAGACGCTGGTGCAGCTCCTGTTTCTGCCCCAACAGGCCTGGACATGTGCCAGCGCAGCCGGCACAGCGCTGTGGCGCATGGCCGTGACCCGTCGGGGCATGCTGGCCTGGACTACGGCGGCAGAGGCGGAGCGCAGGGCGGGAGACAGTCTGTGGGCCTATTACCGCAGGCTGTGGCCACTGGCGGCAGCCGGGGTCTTCTGCGTATTCTTTTCGCAGTTTCCGGCAGGAGCGGCGGCAGGCCTGGTCTGGCTGGCGGGCCCCTGTTTTGCCTGGAATATGAGCCGGCCCATACGGCAAAACCGCGCCGTACCGGCAGGGGAACGTCCTTTCCTACTGCACCAGGGGGCCATGATCTGGCAGTATTTCAGCGACTTCCTCCGTCCACAGGACCACTATCTGCCGCCGGACAACTACCAGGAGCAGCCGGGAGTGGGGCTGGCCCGGCGGACCTCGCCGACCAATATCGGCATGGCGCTCTTGAGCTGTATGGCCGCCGCCGATCTGGAGTTGGTCCCCCAAAAACAGGCGCTCGCTCTGATGGAACAGACGCTGTCCTCCGTGGAGCGGCTGGAGAAGTGGAGGGGCGGCCACCTGTACAACTGGTACGACACCGCCACGGAAAGACCGCTGGAGCCGCGGTATGTGTCCTCGGTGGACTCGGGCAATCTGTGCGGTTGCCTGATCGCTCTGCGGGAGGGGCTGTTGGAATGGGGAGAAGAGGGACTGGCCCGGCGGGCGGACGCCCTGGCGGCGGCTATGGATTTTTCTCTTCTGTTTGACGAAAGCCGGAGACTTTTCTATATCGGATTTGACTGCGGCAGGGGGGAGTACACCCAGGGGTGGTACGACCTGCTTGCCAGTGAGGCCAGGCAGACAAGTTATCTCGCCGTGGCCCGCGGCGAGGTGCCGCGCCGCCACTGGCGGCGACTAAGCCGGGCGCTTGTGGGACAGGATCATTACTGCGGTATGGCCTCCTGGACGGGTACCATGTTCGAGTACTTTATGCCCCACCTACTGCTTCCGGCAGAGCAGAACTCCCTGCTCTATGAGTCGCTGGCCTTCTGCCTGTACGCCCAAAAAAAGCGGGTCCGGGGGACAGGCGCCCCCTGGGGGATTTCCGAATCGGCGTTTTACGCCTTTGACGGGGCTATGAACTACCAGTATAAGGCCCACGGAGTTCAGCGCTTGGGCCTGAAGCGGGGCCTGGACCGGGAACTGGTGGTCTCCCCCTACTCCACCTTTCTTACCCTTCCGCTTGCGCCGGAGGGCGGGGTGAAGAATCTGAGGGCGCTGGCAGCCATGGGCCTGGAGGGGCGCTATGGCCTTTGCGAGGCGGCGGACTTTACCCCGGGACGGGTGAACGGCGGGGCAAAGTATGAGCCGGTGCGCTCTTATATGGCACATCATCTGGGCATGAGCCTGGTGGCGCTGGATAATGCACTGAACGACGGCATCATGCAAAAACGCTTCATGCGGGACGCGGCTATGGGCGCCTATCGGGAGCTCCTCCAGGAAAAAGTGCCTGTGGGAGCGCAGGTCCTCCGCTCACCCCGGGACGAAGTGCCGGACAAGCCGGGACGGCGTGGCGGAGAACCGTTCCTGCGGACAGGGGAGGGCTATGATCCGGTATGCCCTGCCTGTCACCTAATGACAGGCGGGGCGTGGCAGGTTCTGTGCACCGATGCGGGGGCGTCCTGGTCGAGAATGGGACGGACTACGCTGACCCGCTGTATCTGGAACCGACAATACCAGAGCGCAGGGGTGTCGTTTTTCCTTCGGACGCCGGAGGGCCTGCTTCCGCTCACGCCTGCGCCACTTTACCGCGAGGAGCCGGAATATACTTGGCGTTTTCAGGGAGGCGGAGCTTGCTGGTCCGCTCAATGGCAGGGATACGCTGCAAGCGTGGACCTGCGGGTGCCGGAGCGGGAAAATGGAGAGCGCAGGGAGGTCACCGTGCGCTGGACCGGGGAGGGGGAGAGGGAGGTAGAACTCCTCTGTTACCTAGAACCGGTTTTGGCGCCGCGGGAGGATTATGAGGCCCATCCGGCCTTCTCCAAACTGTCCCTGGAGAGCAAGGGAACTGGAGACGGCGTGCTCTTCACCAGACGGAACCGGAGGCGGGGGGAGAGCCGCCCCGCCTTGGCAGTGCTGTGGGACCAGCCGGAGGCGACCTTTGATACCGCACGTGAGACCGCCTTGGGCCGGGGAGGGCTGCAGGCCTTGGAAGGGGCTGTGGAACGGCCTGCGACGGAGCGTGAGGGAGCAGTGCTGGACCCCTGTCTCCTGGTGCGCTTCCCTGTCAGCCTGCGGAGCGATGCGCCGGTTCAGATCCGACTGGCGCTCTCCGCCGCGGACAGCGGAGAACAGGCGACAGAGGGAGCTCTGCGCCTTCTGCGCATGCGCGGCGGAGAGGCGGCCGATGGGTTGGAGCAGATCAGAGGACGTCTCCAATTGACGGAAGAAGAGACCCGAAAGGCATTTGAGCTGCTCAGGAATCTTCAGTTTCCGGCCCACCCATGGGTGTCCAGGGGATCACCGGAGCAGCGCGCCCTTTGGCCCTTCGGGATTTCCGGAGATCTGCCCATAGCCGCCCTTCGGGTGGAGGAGGAGCGGATGAAGGCCGCCCTTTCGTTGGAGCGGATCCATCAGTTTTTGGTACAGGGCGGATTCATGTTCGATCTGGTATTCCTGATGCGGGAGGGGGGAGACTATCTGCACCCGCTGCGGGATACTCTGGAAGAGAGGCTGCGGTCTGACGGATGGGAGCATCGCTTGGGAGCGCGGGGAGGCATATTCCTGGTGGAAGAGGAGACGGCAGCGGCGGTGTGTGCTGCCGCACTGCTGCTGGATGAGGTGGGAAACGTACCTCAGGAGAATAGAAGCGCCAGAGGATATGAAAAGCAAAATACCTTCACACAATTGCCGGGTATTCCCCCCTTTGGATTCTTGGAGAATGGGTCCTTTTGGTTTGATACGGGCGCACAGCTCCCACCTTTGGGCTGGTCGACAATCCTTTGCAACGATGCGTTTGGCTGGAGGACGGATGAGACTGGGAGCGGACATCTATGGATCAAAAATGCAAAGGAAAATCCCCTTACAGAATGGGTCAACGATCCGCTGGCAGTCACAGGGCCAGAACGTGTTCTCTTTTCTGCCGGCGGAGGAGAAGTATCCTGTTTTGCGGCGCCGGACGGCCTCCCCTGTACGGTGACCTACGGCTTTGGAGAGGCGATGTGGGAAAAACATGTGGCGGGAAGCCCGCTCCGCTGTACGGCCTTTGTACCGCCGGATGAGGATGCACGGTATCTTCTACTGGAGGCGGAGGGACGGACCGGAGAGGTGATCTATCGTCTGGAGGGAGCAGAGGAGCAGAGGTGGCCGATTCGGGGGTACCTCTGTCTGCGGACGGTTCCGGCGCCGGGAGGCCGTTGGCCTGAGACCGGCCCTGCGGATTTCAACCGGGCGCGGGAGCGGCTGGAGCAGACCAGGGCGTGGTGGAGTTTTCGCGTAAGCCCTTTGACGCTCCGGACGCCGGACGAGGCGCTGGACCGCTATCTCAACGGTTGGGCCCTCTATCAGGTGATTGCCTGCCGTCTTTTCGCCAGGACATCTCTTTACCAGAACGGCGGGGCCTACGGGTTCCGGGATCAGTTGCAGGATGTGTGCGCGGTGCTTCTTACCGCTCCGGAGTTGGCTCGGGCGCAGCTTCTTCGGGCCTGCGCCCACCAGTATGAGGAGGGGGACGTGCAGCATTGGTGGCACCCAGCCGCTGAGGGCGAGACGGAGCGCGGTGTGCGCACAAGGATCAGTGACGATCTGCTGTGGCTGCCCTATGTCCTGTGCGAATATTTGGAGAAAACGGGGGACCGGGACATTTTGGAGGTGCCGGTTTCCTTCCTCGTGTCCCCGACCCTGGCGGAGAATGAGCGGGAACGATATGAGGCGGCGGAGACTTCGGCGGAGAAGGCCGGGGTATTGGAGCATGCCAGACGGGCGGTGGAACAGGCCCTGCGCCGGGGGGGCGGACCGCATGGACTTGCAAAGATGGGGACCGGAGATTGGAACGACGGCATGGACCTGGTGGGAGCCGCCGGAACTGGGGAGAGCGTGTGGCTCACTTGGTTTTTGGCGCTGGTATTGGAGCGATTCGCATCTCTCTGCAGCGGCGAAACCCGGGCCCGTTACGAGGCGGAGGCGCGCCGGTACGCCTCCGCCGCCAACGCTGCCTGGGATGGGGAATGGTTCCTGAGAGGCTGGTATGATGACGGCCAGACGCTGGGTGCCTCTGCAGATCAGGCGTGCCGCATTGATTCCATCGCCCAGTCCTTTGCCGTCCTGTGCCCATTGGGGGACAGGGACCGGGCATACCGGGCGGTGAAATCGGCCATGGAGCATCTTTTTGACCGGGAGCACCAGATCGTAAAGCTTTTTGCCCCGCCCTTTGACGAAGGAGAGAGGGACCCGGGCTATATTCGGGGTTATCTGCCGGGGGTAAGGGAAAACGGCGGGCAGTACACCCATGCGGCGGTATGGCTGGCGCTGGCGCTGTTCCGGCTTGGACGTGGGGACGAGGGGCACGAGGTGCTGCACGCCCTGCTGCCCGCAGCCCATGCTCCTGAGTGCTACCAAGCGGAGCCCTATGTCCTGGCTGCCGATGTGTACGCCAACCCACAGCATCCGGGCCGCGGCGGCTGGTCTTGGTACACCGGCGCGGCGGGCTGGTTTTACCGAACGGCGGTTGAGGAGCTTCTGGGCCTCCGGGTCCGGGAGGGCAGGCTGTATATGGAGCCCTGTTTGCCACAGGCGTGGAGCGGCTATGAGGCGGAGTGGGCGCTTACGTCCGGTCGTCTGCACCTGAAAATCGAGAGGACCGGGACTCGCGGTCTGCTGCTGGACGGCAAGCCTTGCGGGGATGGAATACCTTTGAACCAGCTCCGGGGAGAGCATCAGGTCCTTTTTTCGTTTTAAGGGTGTCAAAACGGGAAAAATATAGTATAATGATCTCATGCTCTCTCCGGACGACAGCTGGAGGGGAACCGGCATTTTGATAAGAAAGGAAGGCCCTATATGACCCATGTGACCCACAGGGAATTGATGCCCGGCGTCCGTCTGACGGCGGTACAAACCGATAAATTCAAAACCAATCTGCTCTCGGTCAGCCTCTTGGCTCCCATCTCGGAAGAGACGGCCTCCGCCAACGCGTTGCTCCCCTACGTGCTCCGCCGGGGTACCGAGCGCTGTCCTGATATGGAGACCCTCTCTGCGGCGCTGGATGAGCTCTATGGCGGCTCCATCGAACCCATGGTCCGCAAAAAAGGAGAGACTCAGGCGGTGGGATTTGCCGCCAGCTTTGTGGACGACGCCTTTGCCCCCGGAGATACCCGGATTCTGGAGTCCGCCGCAGGTCTGCTTGGAGATGTGCTTCTCCGGCCCGCCGTCAGCGGAGGCAGGTTCCTGGCGGAGTATGTAGAGGGGGAGCGCGCCAATCTGGTCGACCGTATCCATGCCCAAATCAACGAAAAACGGTCCTATTCTATCCTGCGACTCACGCAGGAGATGTGTGCAGGAGAACCCTATGGTGTGGATAAGCTGGGGGATGAGGCGCATGCCGCCGCCATCACGGTGGAAGGTCTTTGGAAGCGGTATCAGAGTCTGCTCGCCTGTGCTCCGGTGGAGCTTTACTACTGCGGCTCCGCCGGCGAGGAGCGGGTGGCGGCGGCCTTGACCAGTGCGCTGGCCGGTCTGCCCAGAGCGGAGGAGCTGGAAGAGCCGGAGTGCGGGGTGCAGACCGGCGCTGTCTGCGATGCGCCGCGGCTTTTCACCGAGTCTATGGATGTGACTCAAGGCAAGCTGGCCCTGGGGTTCCGGACGGGGGGCGGTTGCATCTGGTCGGAGGACTATCCGGCGCTTCTGGTGTGCAATGCGGTCTATGGCGGCACGCCCACATCTAAGCTTTTTCTCAATGTCCGGGAGAAGCTGTCCCTGTGCTATTTTGCAAGCTCCATGCTGGAAAAGTTTAAAGGTATCATGATGGTGTCCTCCGGAATTGAATTTCAAAACTATGAAAAGGCCAAGGACGAAATCCTGGCCCAATTGGAGAATTGCCGCGGAGGGAACATAGAGGCGTGGGAGTTGGAGGGGGCCAAACGCTCCATTATCAGCGGGCTCTATGCCACAATGGATGCCCAGGGCCGGCTGGAGGATTTCTGGCTGGGACAGTCGGTAGCCGGGCTTGCGGAGACGCCTGAGGAGCTTTCCCGCCGCGTGGAGACTGTGACTGTGGACGAGGTCGTGGCGGCGGCCGGTAAATTAGAGCTGGACGCCATCTATTTCCTGAAGGGCCTGGAGGACTGAATCATGGTATCAAAAGAATATTCCCGCATTGGGGAGACGCTGCATCACGCTGAGCTGGAGAACGGACTTCACATCTATGTGGATGTGAAGCCGGAGTTCTCCAAGAGCTTTGCATTTTTCGCCACGAACTACGGCGGTATGGATATGAGGTTCAAGTTGAAGGGGGAGTGGCACGACACCCCGGCCGGCGTGGCCCATTTCCTGGAGCACAAAATGTTCGATACCAAGGATGGGAATGCCCTTCAGGATCTGGCCGCCAACGGTGCAAGCCCGAACGCCTTTACCTCCACCGCCATTACGGGCTACTATTTTGAGAGCACCGAAAAATTTGAGGAGAACCTGAAGATCCTGCTCTCCTTTGTCTCTGTGCCCTGGTTTACGAAGGAGAGCGTGGACAAAGAGCAGGGCATCATCGGGCAGGAGATCCGCATGATTGAGGACGACCCTGAAAATCAAGTCTTTTACGGCATGTTGGAGGCCCTTTATGAGCACAATCCGGTCCGGGTGAGCATTGCCGGCACGGTGGAATCCATCGCGGAGATCACCGCCGAGACCCTCTATGCCTGCCATGCCGCCTTTTATAACCCCGGCAACATGACGCTGTGCGTGGCGGGGAACGTGGACCCCCGCAGGGTCTGTGAGATCGCACGGGAGGTCCTTCCCAAGGAGGGACTGCGAGATATCCCGAGAGATTACGGCGGCGAAGAACCTGAGCAGGCATTTCGCCCGGAGACAGTGCGGGAGATGGCGGTCTCCACGCCCATTTTTCAACTGGGGTGGAAGGCGGACCCCGCTCCGCTGGGAGAAGAGCATATGCGCAGGCAATTTATAGGCGAGCTGTGCTGCGAGGCTGTTTTTGGCACCTCCACCCCCCTCTATGCAAGTCTCTACAGCCGGGGGCTGGTGAACAACAACTTCAGCTATGGCTACGAGGCATATCCAGGCTGTGCCATGCTCACGGTTGGCGGGGAAAGCCGCGATCCCTGGGCCCTGCGGGAGGCCATTGCCGCCGAGGCGGCAAGGATCGGCAGGGAGGGGATCGGCCAAGAGTTGTGGGACCGCCTGAAAAAGGCTGCCTACGGAGGGCGTGTGCGAGCGCTCAATTCCTTCGAGAACATCTGCGTGGGCCTGGCCCAGAGCCATTTTACCGGGGAAGAATTCTTCCGGTTCCCAGAGGTCTTTGAGGGGATAAGCAAGTCCGATGTGGAAGACTGCGTCCGCCGTTGGATGTCTCCGGAGCGCACAGCCCTCTCAGTGGTAAAACCCAAGGGGGAGAAGGTATGACAAGGACAGTGGCCTTTCCCGGTTTGGGGCTGGAGTTCCACCTGAACCGGGTGGCCTTTGAGCTCTTTGGTCTGCCCATCTACTGGTACGGCGTCATTATTGCCGCCGGTTTTTTGCTGGCGGTGCTGTTCTGCTATAAAATGGCCCCTCGGTTTGGCGTCAAGTCCGACGATGTCATCGACCTTCTCTTTTTTGCCGTGCCCCTGGCGATCATAGGGGCGCGGCTGTACTACATTGTGTTTTATCTGGACCTCTTCCGGAACGCAGGGGGAAGCCTGGATCTGGGCAAAATGCTGGATATCCGGGACGGCGGTCTGGCCATTTATGGCGGCGTTATCGCCGCAACGCTGACGCTGATCGTATTCTGTAAAGTAAAAAAGCTCAATTTTTTTGCCTTTGCGGATGTGGGCGTGTTCGGCCTTCTCATTGGCCAGTGTGTGGGACGGTGGGGCAATTTTGTCAATGTGGAGGCATATGGCGGTCCCACAGACCTTCCGTGGCGCATGGGGATTGACGCCTATGTAAACGGTGCGTGGCAGTATATGGAGGTCCACCCCACATTTTTTTATGAGTCTGCTTGGAATTTGCTGGGCTTTTTGCTGCTGCTGGTCGTTGTCCTGAGGGGAAAGAGAAAATTTGACGGACAGATCATGTGGGGGTATTTTTTGTGGTACGGCTTTGGAAGGGGAATGATCGAGGGCCTGCGGACCGACAGCCTTTATTTTTTCCATACCCCGATCCGGATCTCACAGCTCCTGGGATTTGCCTCGGCGCTGGTGGCGGCAGGATTCCTGATCTATCACCTGGTGATCCAAAAGCATACGCCGGAAGAACTCTATGTAAACCGGATGAAGCGAAAAGCAGAGGGGGCGGAGGCCCCAAGACCCCAAACTTTTCATGATGAGGAGGAGCAGCATGGCAGCGACAGTGATTGATGGAAAGGCCCTGGCAGCCAAATGCAAAGAGAGGGTAAAGGCAGAGGCAGGAGCGCTCTCCAAACGACCTGGACTGGCGGTTATCATTGTGGGAGACAATCCGGCCTCCCGTACATATGTCAACAGCAAGCGGAAGGATTGCGCCGAGTGCGGCATCTACAGCGAGGAATATGCCCTCCCGGCAGAGGCGGGCCAGGCGGAGTTGATGTCCATCATCGATACATTGAACCATCGTGAGGATATCGACGGAATCCTTTGTCAGCTTCCCCTGCCGGCGGGGTATGACGAGCAGCAGGTTCTGTTGGCCATTGACCCGGATAAGGATGTGGACGGATTCCACCCGGTAAATGTGGGCCGCCTTTCCACAGGGCAGAAGTGCTTTCTACCCTGCACGCCGGCGGGTGTGATGGAGATGCTCAAGGAATGCGGCATCGATCCTAAGGGCAAGGATTGTGTGGTGGTAGGCCGCTCCAATATTGTGGGCAAACCTATGGCGATGCTACTGCTGGCGGCGCACGGCACGGTCACAGTCTGCCATTCCCGCACCAGAGATCTGGGCGAGGTCTGCAGGAGAGCGGATATCCTGGTGGCCGCTGTAGGGAAGCGGAACATCATCACGGCGGATATGGTGAAGGAGGGAGCCGTGGTTATCGATGTGGCTATGAACCGCGACGAGGCGGGGAAGCTCTGCGGCGATGTAGACTATGGGCCTGTGGCGAAAAAAGCCTCCTACATTACCCCGGTACCCGGCGGCGTGGGGCCTATGACCCGGGCGATGCTGATGGTAAATACGCTGGAGGCGGCCCGCCTGCACGGGAAATAAAGAAAAAAGGTGTACGGCGCGTGTTCCGGAAAAACAGGGAGGAGGTACAGACGCATGGGAATGGGATTCATGTTCGATATTTTTCCGATCCTGTTCATGGTCGTATTTATTCTGATCTTGGGGGTTATTTTGATCAGCTTGGGTCGTGGTGTCTCCCAGTGGCATAAAAATAATCAGTCCCCCGTGCTGACCGTACAGGCGGAAGTTGTAACAAAACGGGCCGATGTGCGCCATCACCATCACAATACGGGCGATGTCGGCGCCATGCATACCACCAGCAGCACCTTCTATTACGCTACCTTCCAGGTGGAGAGCGGCGATCGAATGGAGCTTCATGTGCCCAGGAACGAGTACGGGATGCTGGTGGAGGGTGACAACGGAAGGCTGACCTTCCAGGGAACACGCTATCTGGGCTTTGAACGGAGCCGTTGAAATTGACCTCTTTACGGGCAGTAGAACATATGTTAGAATGGAGGGGAACTTTTCCCCTCCATTTTTATAGAAACGGGAGGTAATTCCATGGCGTATCGACCGCTTGCAGATGAGATCAGACCCGCATCTTTGGACGATGTGGTAGGACAAAAGCATATTTTGGGGGCGGACGGCCTTCTGCGCAGGATCATCGAAAGCGGAAGCATCCCCAATCTGGTCTTTTATGGCCCTTCCGGCACCGGGAAAACCACGGTAGCAAATATCATCGCCGCCCGTACCAACCGTACACTGCGGCGGATCAACGCCACAACGGGTTCCCTCTCGGATGTAAAAGATGTGATCGGCGAGGTGGGTACCATGATGGCACCCAATGGCATTTTATTGTATCTGGACGAGATCCAGTATTTTAATAAAAAGCAGCAACAATCTCTGCTGGAAGTCATTGAACGGGGTGACGTGACACTCATCGCATCCACCACGGAGAATCCATATTTTTATGTCTATAATGCTGTCCTCAGCCGCTCTACAGTCTTTGAGTTCAAGCCTGTGGAAGCGGGGGAGGTGCTGCCCGCCATCGACAGAGGGGTGTCGATCATGGCAAAACGTCTGGGAGGGGTGGCGGAATTTGAGGATGGAGTGAGGGAGGCCATCGCGAGTTCCTGCGGCGGCGACGTACGCAAGGCAATGAATGCGGTTGAACTGCTGATGAATGCCGCCGCCAGGCAGAGGGGTAAATTGGTTGTCAGTCTGGAAGACGCAAGACTGGTGGCCCAGCGCTCCGCCATGCGCTACGACCGGGCGGGGGATGACCATTACGATATCCTCTCGGCGCTGCAAAAGTCCATCCGGGGCTCGGATCCAGATGCCGCGTGCCATTATCTTGCGCGGTTGCTAGAGGCAGGGGACCTTATTTCAGCCTGCCGCAGGCTGATGGTCATTGCCTGTGAGGATGTGGGCTTGGCCTACCCTCAGGTCATTCCCATCGTCAAGGCCTGTGTGGATGCGGCCAATATGTTGGGGCTGCCGGAGGCGCGGATCCCGCTGGGGGATGCTGCCGTGCTCATGGCCACTGCGCCCAAATCCAATTCCGCCCATATTGCGCTGGATGAGGCCATGGCGGATGTGCGGACGGGAAAAACAGGAGATTATCCGCGGCATCTCCAGAACAAGCATGCCGATTCAGCGGGCATGGAACGTGAGCAGGGTTATCTTTATCCGCATGATTTCCCAAATCACTATGTAAAGCAGCAATACTTGCCGGATAGGCTGAAGGGCGTTCACTACTATGTATATGGAGAGAACAAGACGGAGCAGGCCGCCAAGCGCTACTGGGATGAGATCAAGGGGAAAGAAGAAGGATAGGTCGGAGGCCGAACAATATCGGCGGGAAATGGGGGAAATAAATGAACCTTCCGGAGTGGTTTCACAAAAAGAGACGGAATTCCATTGAGCTCTTGCCTGCGGACGGGCCTGGAAAAGTAGAGCTGGGGAGCAGTAAGGTGGGTGGAAAACCTCATCTCCCCAAAGAATTCGAGTGGTATCGGTATGAGGGCACGAATTATGATGGAGTGACTGCCAGGCGGCCGCTCTCCTTTTTGGCGCAGATCAATTTGGCGGAGATCGCGGACCTGGACATAGACGGTGTCCTGCCGTCCAGGGGGATGCTCTACTTCTTTTATGAATTGGAGACGATGGCTTGGGGGTTTGATCCAAAAGATCGAGGCTGTGCGCGGGTACTTTACTATGAAGATGGGCCGGCCGGTCTCATTGAGACGGAACCTCCGGGAGATCTGAAGGCCGATTACCTGATTCCGGAGGTCCCGATCTCCTTCAAAAACAGGGACGAAGTGCCTGACTACGAAGAATTCCTGGAGCAATTTGGAGAAGGTATCGATTGGGATACCTATGAGGAAGAACGGACTCTGCGGGGGTGCCAGGCGTCTGAGGAGCCGGAGAAAGTCACCAAACTGCTGGGCTATGCGAATCTGATCCAGGGGAGCATGCTTTTGGAGTGTGAGATGGCGGACAGCGGAATTTACTGCGGCCACCCGCAGGAGTTGCCGCCGGAAGAGTGGGACCGCCTTCGGGAGAATAGCCGGGACTGGCGGCTTCTCTTCCAGATGGGGACCGTGGAGCGGGATGGATTTGAGCTGATGTTCGGCGATTGCGGCTGTATCTATTTTTATATCCGCGGGGAGGATCTGGCCCAGAGGAGATTTGACCGCATCTGGATGGTCCTGCAATGCGGCTGAGAAAAAGCCCGGAGCGCCGACCGCTGATCGGAGCTCCGGGTTTTGACCGTTTTATAAGAATGTGGTTTCCACGCCTGCTTTTCGGCAGCCGTCCGGGGCGTAACGCCAATGGGCAAGCCGTCCCTCACGGATAAAATAGTGCAGCGCAGCCGTTTCGGCGGCCGGAGAGAGCCTTTCGATGACCAGCAGTTTGATTTTCATTCGCTCCGGGAGCATCGCCTTCAGGAAGACAGAGACGCGGTCCCCTTCGCGCAGGTCGGCCCTTGGCTCTGCGAGCCCCGACAGGTTGGGGGCCAGCTCGATAAAGGCACCGTAGTCTTTCAGGCCGCGAACGGTTCCCTCCACTGTCATACCCGGCGCAAAATCCCTGGCGTTCTCTGCCCATGTGCCCAACAGTTCTCGGTGAGTCAGCTTTACGCGGCCCTGCTCCGGCAGCGTCTCCAGTACGGCGGCGTGGATCTCCTGCCCAACGGAAAACCGGCAGGAGGGGTGTGGGATGCGGGAGATGGAGATATGTTCAATGCCGATCATGGAGACCAGTCCGCAGCCGATGTCCACAAAAGCGCCGAAGGGCTCCATATGGGTGACTGTGGCGGGAATGACCATCCCTGGCTTGAGCTCAGACATCAGGGCCTGCTGCGCAATCTCCTGGGCTCGACGACGGGAGAGAACCAGAACGGGTTGACTGTCCGGACCGGAAACAGAAACGATCGTAAAGCAGACCGGCTTGCCCACGCGGGACAAGATGGCGATCTCCTTGGTGGTTCCTTCCGCCACGCCCAAAGCGGTGTCCTCTCGGGGAATACGGCCCGTAAAAGGGCCTACGGCAACGGTCAAATCGTGGTCCGTGCTGCAGGAGAGGGCGCGGCCCTCTAAAATCATGCCCCGGTCCCGGGCGGAGCGAAGCGCGGACACTGTGGCGCAGGCGGCCAGATTGTCCGGAGCGGTCAAGCGTCTACCCTCGGGGAGAAAATGACTGATCATCCCGATCATTCCTTTCCGATACTCCGTTTTTTTGCTGATAAGCCACTATATGCGGGGGGACACCCGGAATTGACAGGGAGACCCGGGGAACCTATAATAATACCATCCGTTGTGGCGGCCCCGGAAGAGGATGTCCTTGTCCGTAGGGGTGAGCGCTTTGTCATTTTGCGGCAAAAGGGGAATCTTTTCAGGAGGCGATAAGCATGGATGTCCGACTGGGCGATGTGTTAGAGATGAAAAAGGCGCATCCCTGTGGAAGCAGACACTGGTTGGTGCTGCGGGTGGGGATGGATTTTCGCCTCCGCTGCCAGGGGTGCGGGCATGAGGTCATGCTTCCGCGCAGCAAGGCGGAGAAGAATATCAAAAAAATCCTGCACAGTGAGGGGAACGAAGCATGAAAGAGTATTGGAGCAGGCGAATCCGGGATGCGGTGCCCTATGTGCCGGGTGAGCAGCCCAGGGGCAGGACGTTTATCAAACTGAACACCAACGAAAACCCCTATCCCCCTTCGCCCAAAGTAGTGGAAGCCGTAAAGTCGGCGGCGGGGGAGGGGCTGCGGCTCTATCCGGATCCGGAATGTGCCGGGCTGCGTGCAGCCGCCGCCAAGCTCCATGGGGTAACACCGGAACAGGTTTTCCCGGGAAATGGCTCCGATGAGGTCCTGGCTTTTTGCTTTCAGGCTTTCTTTGATCCGGAGCGTCCGATTCTTTTTGCGGATATCACCTACACGTTTTATGCTGTTTATACCGACTATTTTGGGCTCAAAGCCTGGCAGATCCCGCTGGATGAGGATTTTTCTCTTCCGGTGGAGCGGTTCTGCAAGGCTGAAAACTGCGGCGGCGTGGTCATCGCCAATCCCAACGCTCCTACAGGCCGGTCGGTGGATCTGGAGGATATCCGGCGGGTGCTGGAGGAGCATCGGGATGTGGTTGTGCTGGTGGACGAGGCCTATGTGGACTTCGGCGGCGTATCGGCCGACACATTGCTGAAGGAGTATGACAATCTGGTGGTCGTGCGCACGCTCTCCAAAAGCCGCGCGTTGGCCGGACTGCGGGTGGGCTATGCGCTGGGCAGTCCGAATCTGATCGCCGGGCTCTGTTGTGTGCGGGACTCCATCAACTCCTATACAGTGGACCGTCTGGCGCAGGCGGGAGCCGTGGCGGCGCTGGAGGATGGGCCCTACTTTGAGGAGATGAGAGAACGCGTAATCCGCACCCGGGAGCGGACGGAGGAGCGGCTGCGTGCAATGGGGTTTGCTGTCCTGGAGTCCAAGGCAAACTTCCTGTTTGTCAGCCATCCGAAACGCACCGGAAAGGCGCTGTTGGACGGGCTGCGGGAGCAGGGGATCCTGGTGCGCTGGTTTGACCGGCCCCGTATCGGCAACTATCTGCGCATCAGTGTCGGGACGGACGATGAGATGGACGCCCTCTGTGCAGCCCTCAAGGCGCTGACGGAGGGCTGAATATGCGCTATGAAGGTGATATCTACCGTCCGCCCGGAGAGTGGAAGAGCTATCTCCTGCAGACCACGGTGGGGTGTTCTCACAACACCTGTACGTTTTGCCGGATGTATCGGGGGAAACGGTTCCATATCCGCCCTTTGCCGGATATCCTGGAGGATATCCGCATGGCAAAAGCCTGCTATGGGGACCTTCGTCGGGTGTTCCTCTGTGACGGAGATGCGATCATCATGAAAACGGAGGAACTGCTTTCGATTCTGGACGCCCTTTATGACGCCTTCCCATCCCTGGAGAAGGTGACCACGTATGCTGGGCCGCTGAGCACGCTTTCCAAAACACCGGAAGAACTGAAAACCCTGCGGAAGGCCGGGCTGACCCGTGCCTATCTGGGAGTGGAGAGCGGAAGCGACGCGCTTCTGCACGCGGTCAAAAAAGGGGCGGACGCGCGGCAGATGCTGGAGGCGGGAATCCGTCTCAGGGAGGCGGGCTTTGACCTCTGGGTCATGGTGATCCTGGGTCTGGCCGGCCCTGGTGAGGCTGGGCGGCGGCATATTCTGGATACTGCGGCCATGATCAATGAGATGCGCCCCAGGCATCTCTCGGCGCTGACGCTGACGCTGTATCCGGGCACAGATCTCTATCAGGAATGGAGAGCGGGAAGATTTCAGGCGGCCACGGCGCGGGATACCCTGCGGGAGGCACGATTGCTCATTGAAAAGCTGGCGGTGGACCCGCTCCACTTTACCTGCGACCATGCCTCCAATTACGTGCCTCTGAAGGGAGGCCTGCCCGAAGACCGTGCATACTTTCTATCCCGTCTGGACCAAGCGCTGGAGAGCGGTACCGGGATGCGGCCGGAGTGGAGCCGGGGACTCTGATGGAGGGACGGAAAAATGGGAGGGACAGGTGGAGAAGAATGCCTTTACTTCCTGCGGGTTACTTGTTATAATAGATAGGAAAACAAAATACGGAGTATCGCATTGGTGCAGCGACGCAGCTGCTGAAAAGGGAAGTCCGGTGAAAGACCGGCGCAGTCTTACCTCTACTGTAAGCGTGGACGACGGCGTACAAAAGCCCATTGGTAATGATCGATTGCCGAGAAGGGACGCCCGAGGGAGAAGCGCAAGCCAGGAGACCTGCCGTGCGGAATACACAAGCATGACTCTTAGGTGGAGAGCGGCAGTGCCATGCCCATTTTCATGGTCCCTCTCCGCCCGGAGAGGGACCATTTTTTGTCGGGAGGCGGCGTATGGGCACCTTTGAACACTATATCTCCGTTGGCCGCGGCCGTCTCCGCTGCGGGTATACGACCGGTACCTGTGCCGCCGCCGCGGCACGGGGGGCGGCGGAGCTTCTGCTCACAGGGGAGATGCCCGCTCTGGTCCGGGTGGAGACGCCCGCCGGCATCCCTGTGGAAGCCGAGCTCTTAGAGCCGGCGTCGGGATGCGGATGGGCCTCCTGTGCGGTCCGGAAGGACGGGGGAGATGACCCGGACGCCACCCATGGCACCTTGATTTTTGCCAAGGTGGAAAAGACGAAAGCCCGCGAAGTCACCATCGAAGGCGGGGTGGGCGTAGGGCGGGTCACCCGGCCCGGACTGGACCAGCCGGTAGGCGAGGCGGCCATCAATCATGTGCCCCGGGAAATGATCCTTCGCCAGATGGAGGAAGTACGCCGGAAGGCGGGGTACTCCGAGGGGCTCCGGGTGGAGATCTCCGTCCCGGCAGGGGAGGAATTGGCAAAAAGGACCTTTAATCCCCGGCTGGGGATCACAGGGGGCATTTCTATCCTGGGGACCTCCGGCATTGTGCGGCCTATGAGTGAAGCCGCACTTATAGATTCCCTGCGTCTGGAGCTGGACGTGCAGGCTGCGGCGGGGGGGGGAGACATCGTGGTGACTCCTGGTAATTACGGCGAACATTTTTCAAGGGAAGTTCTCCACCTGTCGCTGGACCACTGGGCCACCTGCTCCAACTATATTGGAGAGGCCATTGATCACGCAGCAGGGTTGGGATTTCGCAGCTTTCTGCTGGTGGGCCATCTGGGCAAGCTGTGCAAGGCTGCGGCGGGAAACATGAATACGCACTCCAGGGTATCCGATGCCAGGCGGGAGACCCTGGCGGCGCATACAGCCCTGTGCGGTGGGGACCGTACTGTTGTGGAGGCGGTGTTTCTGGCCATCACCACAGACGAAGCAGTTGATATTCTGGACCGCGCCGGACTGCGGGAGCCTGTAATGGCATCCCTGGCCGGTGCACTGGACCAGAGGCTCAAGGCACGGGCGGGAGAGGATATGGACATCGAGGCCATTTTTTTCTCCAACAAGCATGGGATACTGGGCCGGACGCCGGGAGCGGAGCGGCTGGCCGCGCTCCACGCCCCGGACTGAGACCATTTCAAACGGAAAGGAAGAGGAAACTATGATCCACTTTATTGGCGCGGGCCCCGGAGCCGCGGACCTCATCACTGTCCGCGGCGCACGGCTTCTGCGGGAAGCGGATGTGATCATCTATGCCGGCTCTCTGGTAAATCCGGCGCTTCTGGAGAACAAGAAAGAGAACTGTGCCATCTATGACAGTGCCTCCATGACCCTGGAGGATGTGATAGATGTGATGAAGGCCACGGAGGCATCCGGAGGCACCACCGTTCGGCTCCACACCGGAGACCCCTCTCTTTATGGGGCCATCCGGGAGCAGATGGACCGCTTGGACGAGCTGGAGATCGCCTATGACGTAACACCGGGCGTATCCTCTTTTTCCGGTGCGGCGGCCGCGCTGGAGGCGGAATATACCCTTCCGGAGGTTTCGCAAAGCGTCATTATCACACGGATGGCAGGCCGGACGCCGGTCCCCGAAAGGGAAAAGCTGTCTAAAATGGCCTCGCATGGCTGCACGATGGTGCTGTTCCTCTCCACAGGACTCCTCGAAGATGTGGAGAGAGAGCTGATGGAGGGCGGATATGGACCCGATACCCCGGCCGCGATTGTCTATAAGGCCACCTGGCCGGAACAGCGGGTATACCGCTGCACGGTTTCCACCCTGGCCCGGACGGCAAAAGAAAACCAGGTTACCAAGACGGCCCTTATTACCGTGGGGGGCTTCCTGGGCGGCCAGTATGAGCGCTCCAAGCTCTATGATCCCGGATTTACCCACGGCTACCGGGTGGGGAGTGAATCGTGAGACTGGCGCTCACCGCCTTTACCGCGCGGGGGGCGGCACTGGCCCAGGCGCTGGCGGAGAAATTGACGGGACTGGGAAACAGCTGCATGATAGCGGTTCCCGCACGGCTGAATTTGGCGTTCCCGACTTACGAGAACCTGGGCGCATGGACGGGAGAACGCTTTGCCGACTGCGAGGGAATCCTCTTCATCGGTGCCAGCGGCATCGCGGTCCGGGCCATTGCTTCCTATGTGAGGGACAAGTTCACCGATCCCGCCGTTGTCTCGGTGGATGAGGCAGGGCAGTTCGCGGTGCCGCTCCTCTCCGGACATGTGGGAGGAGCAAACGACCTTGCCAGGACTGTGGCGGCGATGACCGGCGGCAGGGCGGCTGTGTCCACTGCCACGGATGTAAATGGAAAATTTGCCGTGGATCAGTGGGCAAGGGAGCAAGGTTTTTTCCTTGACGGGAAAGAGGCGGCAAAGTGTATTTCGGCGGCCCTACTGAGCGGTAAACCAGTGGGACTGAAAAGTGATTTTCCTATACAAGGGGAGTTGCCGGATGGGGTGATGGAGGGGGCAGCGGAGTTGGGGTTTGCCATCACGCTGGACGATGCAGCCGCGCCCTTTCCTATGACGCTGAGACTGATCCCAAGGGTGTTGAATCTGGGGATCGGATGCCGCCGCGGCGTGACGGCGGAGGCCATCGCCGGAGCGGTGGGGGAGGTGTTGCGTGCTCACCGGCTTTCATCGAAGGCGGTCAGGCAGGTATGTACCATTGACCTCAAAAAAGAGGAGGCGGGACTGCTGGCCTTTTGCCGGCAGTGGGGACTGCCTCTGCGGACCTTTACTCCACAGGAACTGGCGGAGATTTCCGGTGAATTCACGCCTTCGGAATTTGTTCGGGGCGTCACGGGCGTGGACAATGTCTGTGAGCGTGCCGCTGTCCGGGCGGGCGGTGAACTGATCGTCAGGAAGCAGGCTGGGGGAGGCGTTACCGTAGCGGTGAGCCGTGAGCCCCTTGTGATATCATTGGAAGGAGAGAGCGCATGAGAGTGACCGTAGTGGGTTTGGGCCCCGGCGCAGGCCGGGACCTGACCGGCCGGGCGCGGGAGGCGCTGGAACAGGCCGAACTGATCATAGGTTATACCGCATATATCGAGCTGATTCGGGAGGAGTTTTCTCACAAAGAGATGCGCTCTACCGGTATGCGCAAAGAGGTGGACCGCTGCCGCGCGGCGGTGGAGGAGGCTGTGGCTGGAAAGGATGTGGCCATGGTGTGCTCCGGCGACTCCGGCATTTATGGTATGGCCGCACTGGTCTATGAGGTGGCTCAGGAATATGCCCCCATCGAGATCGAGGTTGTTCCGGGCATTACCGCCGCCTGCGGCGGAGCCGCTGTGCTGGGTGCCCCGCTGACCCACGACTTCGCGGTGGTATCCCTGTCGGACCTCCTTACGCCGTGGGAAAAAATCGAGCGGCGGCTCACCTGTGCGGCCCAGGCGGATTTTGTGCTCTGCCTCTACAATCCGGCGAGCCACAGCCGGCCGGACCATTTGAGGCGTGCCTGCGATATCCTCCTTGCGGCGGGAAAGGCGCCGGACACGGTCTGCGGCTTTGTGCAGAACATCGGCCGGGAGGGAGAGTGCGCCGTGCTTACGACGCTGGCGGCGCTGCGGGACACGAAGGTGGATATGTTCACCACGGTCTTTATTGGCAGCGGCCAGACTCGGGTGCTGAATGGGAAGATGGTAACGCCGCGTGGCTACCTCCAGCGGGAGAATTGAGCGGAAGGAGAGGGGAAACACCCATGCATATTCTGCTGTTCGGAGGCACTTCCGAGGGACGTGAGCTTGCGGAATGGCTGGCGGGAGAGGGCGTGGGCGTTACGCTCTGTGTGGCTACGGGATATGGAGCCTCTCTGATTCCCAGTGATCCCCGCATCCGTGTCCATACCGGCCGGCTGGACCGATCCGGCATGGAGGGGCTGATGAGGGAGGGGCGCTTTGAACGGGTGGTGGATGCCACACATCCCTATGCCGTGGAGGTCACCCGAAATCTCCGGACTGCGGCAGAAAACGCCGGGCTTCCTTATCAGCGCCTCCTGCGGGATGGCGCGGTCGAGGGGGACTGGATCTGCGTGTCGGACCTGGCAGGAGCGGCGGAGCGGCTCACAGCGGTTGAGGGCGGCATTCTGCTCACCACCGGGAGCAAGGAGCTTGCCCCCTTTGCCGTGCCGGGGCTGCGGGAGCGCTGCTTTCCACGGGTACTGCCCAGCCTGGACTCTCTGGGGCGCTGTCTGGAGCTGGGGTTTTCGCCCGCGCATGTTCTGTGTATGCAGGGGCCCTTTTCCAAGGAGCTGAACCTGGCGATTATCCGCCAGTATGGGATTGGGGCGCTTGTGACCAAGGCGTCGGGCGGGGCCGGCGGCTTTTGGGACAAGGAGGAGGCCGCACGGGAAGCTGGCTGCGCCCTCGTGGTGGTGGAGAGGCCCTGTCAGGAGACAGGAAGGAGCTTGGAAGAGTTAAAAACGGATTTCAAGGAGGCGCTGCGGTGAAACCAAAAGTATGCCTGATCGGCGTGGGAATGGGGAACCCCGCCACGCTGACAGCAGAGGCGGAACGGGCGATTGAAGCCTGCCCTGTGCTGGTCGGGGCCCCCCGCCTGCTGGAGCCCTATCAGAAGGGAAAGAATTGTGTGCCGCTCATTGCGGCGGCGGACATCCTTGCCTATATTGAGACCTGCGGCGAGAGTCCGGTGGGGGTACTGCTCTCCGGGGATGTGGGCTTTTACAGCGGTGCCAAAAATCTGTGGCCGCTGCTGGAGGGATACGAGGTGGAGAGCCTCCCTGGTATCAGCTCCCTGGCCTACCTATGCACCAAGCTGAAGACATCCTGGCAGGACGCCCATGTGGCCAGCGCCCACGGACGTATACTCAATGCGGCTGGCGAGGTGCAAAGCCACGCCAAGACCTTCCTTCTCACCGGCGGAAAGACCAAGGCCCAGGATGTATGCCGGGCCATTGCCGAATGGGGCATGGACTGGGTGGAGATCTCCGTGGGGGAGAACCTCTCCTATGCGGAAGAGCGTATCGTTACCGGCACGGCCGCGGAGCTGGCGGAGCTGGAGTTCTCGGATTTGGCCGTACTGCTGTGCCGGAATCCCAGCCCTGTTTTCCGGGGCGTTTCCAACTCCGGCATTCCGGACGACGCGTTTCTCCGGGGAGATGCCCCCATGACCAAGGAGGAGGTCCGCACCATCTCCCTTTCCAAACTGAGACTATGCGCCCACCACGTCCTCTGGGATGTGGGCGCGGGCACCGGCTCGGTCTCGGTGGAGGGAGGACTCGCCCTTCCGGCCGGACGGGTGTATGCCATAGAGAAGAAAGCGGACGCGCTGGAGCTGCTCCGCAGGAACAAGGAGCAATTTGGGGTCTCCAACCTCCACGTCGTACCCGGGACAGCCCCTGAAGTCCTAGACGGACTGCCGGCACCGGACCGGGTGTTTCTGGGGGGGACCTCCGGAGATATGGAGGCGATCCTGCGCGTTGTATTCGAAAAGAACCCCGCCGCGCGGGTGGTGGTCAATGCTATCACCCTGGAGACGCTGGCCGAGGCGGTACGGTGCTTCCGGACTCTGGGCCTCTCCGGCGTCGATGTGCTCCAGGTTGCCGTCACCAAGACGCGGGAGGTGGGCCGCTACCACATGATGAACGCCCAGAATCCGGTATGGATCATCAGCGGGGAGGGGCGGCCCGGTGAGTAAGACGCCTCGGCTCCTCCTCTGTGCCCCCGCCAGCGGAGGAGGTAAGACCACGGTGACCTGCGCTATTCTCCAGGCGCTGGTAGACCGCGGAATGCGGCCAGTTGCCTTTAAATGCGGACCTGACTACATCGATCCCATGTTCCATAGTGAGATCATTGGGGCAAAATCCCGGAACTTGGATCTGTTTTTCCTGGGGGCGGACACGACATGTCGACTGCTTGCGGAGAACACGGCGGGAAGCAGTCTGGCCGTGGTCGAGGGAGTCATGGGTTATTATGACGGCATCGGAATGAGCAGTGACGCAGGCGCCTATGATCTGGCACGAACCACGGGGACGCCGGCGATACTGGTGGCGGACGCCAGAGGGCGGGCCCTCTCTGCGGCCGCCCTGGTAAAGGGACTGGCGGAATTCCGGCCTGACAGTGGGATTCGGGGCGTGATCCTGAATCGCTGCTCCCCCATGCTGTACCCGCGCCTCAAAGCATGTGTGGAGGAGGAGGTCGGGATCCCAGTGTTTGGGTACCTGCCCCTCATGTCGGAGTGTGCGCTGGAGAGCCGCCATCTGGGCCTGATCACGGCCGCCGAGGTGGGAGATCTGCGGGAAAAGCTGCGGAGGTTGGCGGAACAGGCGGAAAAAACGCTGGATATAGACGGCCTCCTGGCCCTTTCCGGCGCTGCGCCGGATCTCACGTATACGCCGGAAAAACCGGTGAAAATCGCGGGGACTCCTCCAGTGGTGGCTTTGGCCAGAGATAACGCGTTTTGCTTTTATTATGAAGACGGCCTGGCGGAACTGCGGCGGCAGGGCGCTGAGCTGGTGGAGTTTTCCCCCATGGAGGATACTGCGCTTCCTGCTGGGGCCTGCGGGCTTTACCTGGGGGGGGGATACCCGGAGCTGTATGCCAGACGTCTTTCAGAGAACATCGCCATGCGAAAGGCGGTGCGAAAAGCCGTGCTGGGCGGGATGCCCTGTGTGGCTGAGTGCGGCGGATTCCTCTATCTGCATCAGAGCATGGAGGGCAGCGACGGGGAGAGCTACCCTATGGCCAATGTGCTGGAGGCCCGGGCGTACCGCACCGACAGAATGGGGCGGTTTGGATATGTGACGCTGACAGCGGAGAAAGACAATCTACTCTGCCGTGCGGGAGAGACCCTGCCTGGGCATGAATTCCACTATTGGGAGAGCACAGACCCCGGGGCGGGATTTATAGCACGAAAGCCCCAATCGGACCGCAAGTGGGACTGTGTCCACACTTCGGCCCGTCTCTATGCCGGATTCCCGCATTTCCATTTTGCATCCAGACCCGAGGCCGCCCGGCGATTTACCGCGGCCTGTGTCAGATATAGGGAGGAATTGCAATGAGATTAGAGGATATCCTCACGCAGATCGCGCCCGCAGAGCAACGAGCCATGGCGGAGGCGAAGCGCCGGTGGGATGCCGTCGCTCACCCGCTGAACAGCCTGGGCATGTTGGAGACGGATGTCATCCGGATCGCCGGAATGACAGGAAGCCCTTACATAGATATCTCCAAGCGGGCTGTGGTGGTCATGTGCGCCGACAACGGCGTGGTAGAGGAGGGCGTCACCCAGACAGGGCAGGAGGTCACGGCGCTTGTCACGGAAAACATGTCCACCGGGGACACCTCCGTGTGCCGGATGTCTCACGTGGCGGGCGCCGATGTGATTCCTGTGGACATTGGTGTCGCCCGCCCGGTAAAGGGCGGGAAGATCCGCCAGAAAAATATCCGGCGGGGAACAGCCAATATGACCCAAGGTCCGGCCATGACACGTGAAGAGGCGGAGCGGGCCATCCTGACGGGGGTGGAGTTGGTGGGCGAGCTCAAGAAACAGGGCTATCGGCTGCTGGCCACCGGAGAGATGGGCATTGGAAACACCACCACCTCCAGCGCCGTCGTCTCTGTCTTGCTGCGTCAGGAGCCGGCAGACGTGACAGGCAGGGGCGCCGGGCTCTCTACAGAGGGGCTCCGCCTGAAGATCAGGGCCATCGAGACCGCCATCGCCGTGAACCGCCCCGATCCGGCGGATGGTCTTGATGTTCTGCATAAGGTGGGCGGGTTGGATATCGCCGGGCTTGCCGGAGTATTCCTGGGGGGCGCCTATCACCATATTCCCGTGCTCGTGGACGGGTTTATTTCCTCTGCGGCTGCGCTGGTGGCGGCCAGCCTGTGTCCGGGGGTAAAGGACTACATGCTGGGCAGCCACGCATCGAATGAGCCGGCCGGAAAGCTGGTGCTGGAGGCGCTGGGGCTCACTCCGTTCCTCTACGCGGGCATGTGTCTGGGTGAGGGGACCGGGGCGGTGGCCGTTATGCCGCTGCTGGACATGGGGCTTGCGGTCTACCGGGAGATGTGTACCTTTGAGGCCACGAACATCGAGGCATATCAACCGCTGACATAAAGCGGAGACGGGGCGGAGAACGGCGATGCTTATTTTGGTCAGCGGCGGCTCGGCAAGCGGAAAATCACGGTATGCCGAGGAACTGGTGGTCCGCACCCAGGCGGGAGAGCGGATCTATGTGGCCACAATGCAGGTTTGGGATGCTGAGAGCCGGAAGCGGGTGGAGCGGCATCGGGCCATGCGGGCAGGAAAGGGATTCCGCACGGTGGAGCGGCCGGTCCGCCTCGGAGAGATGCCGGTCCCCGAAGGGGCGGTGGTGCTGCTGGAGGACCTTTCCAACCTCGCGGCCAACGAGTGGTTCGACGGCGGCGACCGGGCGGGAGTCCCTGAGAGGGTGCTCACAGGGATACGGAAGCTGCGGGATCGGTCATCCACTGTCGTGGTGGTCACCAATGAACTTTTTTCCGACGGAGTCTGCTATGATCCGGAGACGGCGGCATACCTGGCTTGCCTCGCCCAACTCAATCGGGTCATCGCGGCCCAGGCGGACAGGGTCTATGAGGTGGTCTGCGGCATACCTGTCTGCTGGAAGGGGGAGTAGGATGTGATGCGATCTCTTTGGATTGCGGTGGCGATGTACTCCAAGCTCCCAGTGCCTCAGGTGGAGTGGGATCGAAAGAGTCTCTCCTGGGCGCTGTGCTTTTTTCCAGTGGTGGGGGTGGTGATCGGTCTGCTTCTGGGGTTGTGGCTGGAGCTGTGCGCACTGTTGGATATCGGACCCTGGCTCCGGGCCGCTGGGGCGTTGCTGCTGCCCGTGGCGGTGAGCGGGGCCATCCACTTGGACGGCTTCTGTGACACGGCCGACGCGCTGGGCTCCCACCAGCCCAGAGAAAAAAAGCTGGAAATATTAAAGGACTCCCACACAGGAGCCTTTGCGATCATCTGTTGCTGCCTGTATCTCATCACCTTCTTTGCGGTATGGTGCGAAGCGGAGCCGGCCGGCGGCGCGTTCTGGGTTCTGTGCCTGGGGCCAGCGCTGTCCCGCAGCCTGTCCGGCCTGGCGGCCTGCTCCTGGCCCAACGCCCGTGGGAGCGGTCTGCTGGCAACCTTTACGCAGCCCATGGACGCCAAGCGGGCGCGGGTGGTGTTGGTGCTGTGGGTAATCGGCTGCTGCGCCGGAATGCTGTGGCTGGACCTGTGGGCCGGAGCATTCACGGTGGCTGGGGCGCTGCTGTCCTTTCTCTACTATAGGGTCATGTCTACACGGCAGTTTGGAGGTGTCACCGGGGATCTGGCGGGATTTTTTCTCCAGATCTGTGAATGCGCTATGGTGCTCCAGGTAGTACTGGCCCAGCGGATCGAGGTGCTGTTATGATTTTGCTCATCGGCGGTACAGGCCAGGGCAAGCTGGCTTATGCCATAGAAAAGACAGGGTGCGGCCCGGAGGATGTGGCCCGTGACCCTGAGGCGGCAAGAAGAAAACCGATTTTTGTCGGCCTGGAGTCTTGGATACGGGAACATCCGGACGAAAACCTGGAGGAAAAGCTGGACACAGTCCTCGAGGATAACCCGGACGTGGTCATCCTTTGTGACGAGGTGGGCTGTGGGGTGGTGCCCATCGATCCTGGAGAGCGGAGCTGGCGAGAGGCAGTGGGACGCCTGTGCTGTGTGCTGGCCCGGCGGGCAGACCGGGTGGAGCGCATCTTCTGCGGACTGAGTATGGTGTTGAAGGGGGAAGGGGCATGGAAGTGATCCTGGTACGGCACAGTGTGACCCAGGGAAACAAGGAAAAGCGCTTTGTGGGGCGGCTGGATGTACCCTTGGCGCCCGAGGGGGAGACGCTGGCCCGCGAGACTGCACCGCTGCTGCCCACGGTGGAGCACCTCTATATCAGTCCCATGCTCCGCTGCCGCAGGACGGCGGAACTGCTGTGGCCGGGGGTGGAACACACGGTTGTGGACGATCTGCGGGAGACCGACTTCGGCCCTTTTGAGGGGAAGAATCACGAGGAGCTCAAGAACGATCCTCTCTACCAGCGGTGGCTGGCGGGGGAGATGGCGGTGGGTGAGCCCGCCGAAGACTGTGCCCGCCGGGGTTCCAGGGCGCTGGGGCGGCTTGCCGACGATGCTGCCGCGCGGGGCTATGAGCGCATTGGCGTGGTGTCCCACGGAGGTCTTCTGATGGGGATGCTCACGCTCCATGGCCGGCCGAGCCGGGAGCGCTTTTACGATTGGTATCCCCAGAACTGCGGCGGCTACCGGGCCGAACTGTGCAGAGACCCTCTTCGGCTGGACATTCTGGGGACCGTCGGGAGGGTCAGGGCATGAGCCTTACCCTGCGGCTATATGCTCTTCTGTTGGGGTTCTGCCTGGACCTTCTGCTGGGAGACCCCCACTGGATGCCCCATCCGGTACGGGCCATCGGCGCGTTGATCGCCGGACTGGAAAAGCTCCTGCGGACGGTTTTTCCCAGGGGAGAGCGGGGCGAACTGGCGGCAGGCGGCGTTCTGGTGGTACTGGTGGGCGGAATATCCACCGGCGTCACCGTGCTGATCTTATGGCTGTGCGGACGGATCCATCCCTGGCTGGCGTTTGCCGCACAGACGGTACTGTGTTATCAGCTTCTGGCTGCCCGCTCCCTGCGGGACGAGAGCGTAAAGGTCTACCGGGCCCTGCGGGACGGGACCCTGGAAGAGGCCAGGCGTGCTGTCTCCATGATCGTGGGACGGGATACAGACCGGCTGGACAGGACCGGCGTTGCCAAGGCGGCGGTGGAGACCGTGGCCGAGAACGCCTCCGACGGCGTGATTGCGCCTCTTCTGTGTCTGGCCCTGGGGGGAGCGCCTCTGGGAATGCTCTACAAGTCCGTCAATACCATGGATTCTATGGTAGGGTACAAGAATGACCGGTATCTCTACTTTGGCCGGGCGGCGGCCAAGCTGGATGATGTGGTGAATTGGATCCCGGCCCGTTTGGCGGGCATACTCATGTGTCTGGCGGCCCGTCCCGCAGGATTTGATGGAAAAAACGCGTGGCGTATCTTTAAGCGGGACCGAAAAAATCACAAGAGCCCCAACTCCGCCCATACGGAGGCGGCCTGCGCCGGGGCGCTGGATGTGGAGCTGGCCGGGAGCAATTATTATTTTGGCACGTTAGTGGAAAAGCCCTCTATCGGAGACGCCATGCGCCCGGTGGAGGCTGCGGATATTCTCCGCGCCAACCGGCTCATGTATGCCACAGCTTTCCTGGCCATGGTGCTTTTTTGCGGGATACCCCTGCTGCTGAGCCTGGCCTGAGGGCAGGTGAAAGAAAAGAACGAAAGGAGGGGGGATCGGATGAAAGCGTATACCCACGGCGGCGACATTCTCACTGCCAAGATGGGGTTTCAGGGGGAAATCGTGGACTTCTCCGCCAATTTGAATCCGCTGGGCATGCCGGAGTCCGTGCGCCGGGCGGCGGCCGCCGCAGTAAAGGGAGCCGTTCATTACCCAGACCCCCTGTGCCGCGTGCTTACCGAGGGGATCGCACGGCGGGACGGCGTGGAGCGGGAATGGGTCCTCTGCGGCAATGGAGCGGCGGATCTCATCTTCCGGCTGGCCTTTGCACTCAGGCCCAAGCGGGCCCTGGTCACGGCGCCTACCTTTTCGGAGTATCAGGAGGCCATGGAAGCTGCGGGAAGCGAAGTGGTCTACCACCGCCTGACACCTGACAATGATTTTAACTTGACAGATGCTGTGCTGGAGGATCTGGACGGACGCTTGGAGATGGCTTTCTTCTGCACGCCCAACAATCCCACCGGACAGCCTATTGCGCGCGGACTCATGGAGCGCATTTTGGAGCGATGCGCGGGCAGGGGGATACGGCTGGTGGTAGACGAGTGCTTCCTGGCCCTATCCGACAGCGGGGACTCGGGGGGCCTCGCCGGATACGTGAAGTCCTATCCCAATCTGCTCCTGCTGCGGGCTTTTACCAAGTGCTATGCCATGCCGGGACTGCGGCTGGGCTACTGTATCACATCGGATACGGGTCTGCTGGACCGACTCTCCCGGTGCGCGCAGCCCTGGAGCGTATCTGCTCCGGCCCAGGCAGCCGGAGTGGCGGCCTTGCAGGAGCCCCTCCATCCGCTGTTGGCCCGGCAGTTGATTGAGGTGGAGAGACGCTGGCTGACCGGCGAGTTGGCCGGATTGGGTCTGCGGGTGTTTCCCAGCGCGGCAAATTATCTCCTTTTTCAGAGGGCGGGCGTGACGGATCTGAGAGAACGGCTTCTGAAGCGGGGAATCCTCATCCGCTCCTGTGCCAACTATGTGGGGCTGACAGAGGACTACTATCGGATCGCGATCCGCCTGAGGGGAGAAAATGAACGGCTTGTCCGGGCATTGAAAGAGGTGCTGTAAATGGCAAAAGCGATCATGATCCAGGGGACTGCCTCCAATGCGGGAAAAAGTCTGCTGGCGGCGGGGCTGTGCCGTATTTTTCATCAGGACGGCTATCGAGTGGCCCCTTTTAAATCCCAAAATATGGCGCTCAATTCCTTTATCACCGCAGACGGTCTGGAGATGGGAAGGGCTCAGGTGGTCCAGGCGGAGGCTGCGGGAGTAGCCCCCGATGTGAGGATGAATCCGGTGCTCCTCAAGCCCACCAACGATATGGGAAGCCAAGTCATTGTAAACGGCGTGCCCCGGGGGACCATGGGGGCCGTGGCGTATTTCAAGTACAAAAAGGCGCTGATCCCTGAGATTATGGCTGCCTTTGAGAGTCTCTCCGCCGAAAACGACATCATCGTGATCGAGGGGGCGGGAAGCCCGGCGGAGATCAACCTCCGCCAGGATGATTTTGTCAACATGGGTATGGCCAGACTGGCGGGCGCTCCGGTGCTGTTGGCGGGAGACATCGACCGCGGCGGCGTATTTGCCTCTCTCTACGGGACGGTGAAGCTTTTGGAACCGGAGGAGCAGGCACGGATCAAGGGCCTTCTCATCAATAAGTTTCGTGGCGATGTGGAGATTTTGCGGCCTGGTCTGGTCACATTGGAGGAACTCACCGGCAAGCCGGTATTGGGCGTAGTGCCCATGCTGGATGTGGATGTGGACGATGAGGATTCTCTCTCCTCCAAGATGAGGGGGGAGGGGCAGGTAGGACTGCTGGATATCGCGGTGATTCAACTGCCCCGCATCTCCAACTTTACGGATTTCAACCCATTGGAGCGTCTCTCCGGAGTAACGGTGCGCTATGTGCGCACTCCGGGGAAGTTCGGAAATCCTGATTTGGTGATCCTTCCGGGTACCAAAAGCACGATGGATGACCTCAAATGGATGCGTCAAAATGGGCTGGAGGCCAAAGTGCTCCAGCATGCCAGCCGGGGCGGAGCCGTGTTGGGTGTCTGCGGCGGCTATCAGATGCTGGGGCGCACCCTTTCTGATCCCGATGGAGTGGAGAGCGGTGGAGAGCTGGCCGGTATGGGACTGCTGCCCGTTTCCACGGTGTTCCGGGGGGAAAAGACCCGGACACGGGTGAGAGGGGCCTATTTCGGTGCCCAGGGAGTCTTTGCCGGCCTCAACGGTGTTCCTTTCGACGGGTATGAGATCCATATGGGAGACACGGCTTTTCTGGATGACGGAAAGCCTCTGACGGAGATTACCACGCTGGATGGGCAGACCAAGCGGGATGGCGCATCCTGCGGTAACGTCTGGGGCAGCTATGTGCACGGTATTTTTGAGCGGGCAGAGAGCGCCCAGGGGCTGGTCAATGCGCTCTTTGCGGCGAAGGGACTCTCCCCCACCGCCGCTGCGATAGACTATCGGAGCTACCAGGAGGAGCAGTACGACAAACTGGCCGCCGGACTGCGGGAAAGTTTGGATATGGAGCGGGTATACCGTATTTTGAACGGCGAGGAATAGAGATATGAAAGTAGAATTGCAGAGAGTAGCGCCTGCGGACATCGAGGCGCGGAGCATGGAGATCATTCAATCGGAGCTGGGAGAGCGGAGCTTCCCGGCAGAGGTGCTGCCCGTGGTGAAGCGGGTCATCCATACCACCGCCGATTTTGATTATGCCGATCATCTGGTATTTTCCGAAGGCGCGGTACAGAGAGGCGTGGAAGCCATCCGGCAGGGCTGCACGATCGTCACCGATACCCAGATGGCACGTTCCGGGATCAATAAACGGGTATTGGAGCGGTTTGGCGGCGAGGTGCTCTGCTTTATGTCCGACGTCGACGTGGCCAATGAGGCCAAGGAGCGGGGGGTTACCCGGGCAACGGTCTCCATGGAGCGGGCCGCGCGGCTGAAGGGGCCTTTGATTCTGGCCCTGGGAAATGCGCCCACAGCGTTGGTACGGGCCTGCGAGCTTATGGAGGCTGGAGAGCTGAGCCCTGCGCTGGTCATTGGCGTGCCGGTGGGCTTTGTCAATGTGGTGGAGAGCAAGGAGCTCCTGCTCACCGAGCAGGTCCCCTATATCGTGGCCCGTGGTCGGAAGGGCGGGTCTAATGTGGCCGCCTGTATCTGCAATGCCATGCTGTACCTGGCGTCGGGAAACGCCAGAGAATAATATCGGAGGGGGTGGATACGATGGCCGGACAAGCTGTGTTGGTGGTATCCTTCGGGACCAGCCACCTGGATACGCTGGAAAAGACCATTCAGCCCATCGAGTGGGACATCGCCGGGCGTATGACGGGCAGAGTCCAGCGCCGGGCATTTACCAGCGGCATGATCCTCCGGAAGCTGGAGCGCCGGGACGGGCTGCATATCGACGATGTGCCGCAGGCCCTCTCACGCTTGGCGGCGGAGGGATTCGACGATGTGGTGCTCCAGCCCACACACATCATGAACGGAGACGAATACGATAAACTCGCGGCGCAGACAGAGCCGTTCCGGGAGAAATTTGTGCGCTTGGCCGTAGGCCGCCCCTTGCTGACCACGGTACAGGATTACAAGGTCACGGCGCAGGCGCTCCTGCAGGTCCTGCCGACACGGGAGAAGGATACGGCACTTGTCTTTATGGGGCATGGAACGGAACACTTTGCAAATTCCGCCTACTGTCAATTGGAGTATGTTTTTCACGATCTGGGGCGGACCGATATACTTGTCGGCACGGTAGAGGGATATCCTGGGTTGGAAGAGGTATTGCATCGGCTGGATGAGCGCCCGGAGGTGAAAAAGGTCGTGCTCTATCCGCTGATGGTGGTGGCAGGGGATCACGCCAAAAATGACTTGGCGGGGGATGAGGCGGACTCCTGGAAAAACCGGATCGCGGCGCAGGGTTATGACGTGAAGTGTGTGCTTTCCGGATTGGGAGAGTATCCTGGGATTCGGGAAGTCTTTGTCCGGCACGCCGAGGAGGCCGAATAAAAACGAAAAACAGGAGTGCGGCGACGCCGCGAATTTTTGCAAGAGGAAATAAAGGAGAGCATTCTGATGAAGTATCATGTTCCACGCAAGTTCAGGCTCTTGGCGGCGTCCATTGCCCTACTGGGCCTTATGCTGTCCGGCGCATCAGCTATGCACATCGCCGAGGGGATGCTGCCCAAGGCTTGGGCATTCGGTTGGATGGCGGTATGCGTCCCATTTGTAGTTTCCGGTTTTTTCTCTATTAAAAAGAAGGTGGATCTCAATCCCAAAGCGAAAGTGCTCCTTGCCATGTGCGGCGCATTCGCTTTTGTCCTCTCTGCACTGAAGATTCCGTCGGTTACGGGGTCCTGCTCTCATCCCACCGGAGTGGGGCTGGGCGCGATCCTGTTCGGTCCCACCGCCACCACGATCCTGGGGCTCATTGTCCTGCTTTTCCAGGCGCTGCTGTTGGCCCACGGCGGCCTGACCACTTTGGGCGCTAACGTTTTCTCTATGGCCATCGTAGGACCTTTTGTGTCCTGGGGTGTTTATATGCTGCTGAAAAAAGCGAAGACCAAGCCCTCTGTGGCCGTATTCTTTGCCGCAGCCCTGGGGGACCTGCTCACCTATGTGACCACATCCGTTCAATTGGGGGTGGTCCACGGAAATTTTGGGGAGTATCTGGCTATCTTTGCCGTGACCCAGATTCCGCTGGCCATTGCCGAGGGGCTGCTGACCGTGGTGGTATTTAATGTGCTGGAAAAATACTCTGCTGCAGAGCTCCAAGAGCTCTCCGTACTATAAAGAGGGGGGAAGAAGCATGAAAGTCTGGCAGAAAAACGTGATTCTGATCGCCTTGGTCGTGCTGTTGGCCGCTTTTCCTCTCTGGTATTGCAAGGATGCGGAGTTTGGAGGAGCCGATGGGATCGCCGGAGCGCTCATCGAGGAGACCAATCCCGACTATGAGCCCTGGTTCGAGCCCTTGGCGGAGCCCGCCAGCGGGGAGATCGAGTCCCTGCTTTTTGCGCTCCAGGCGGCGCTTGGTTCCGGTGTCGTGTGCTTTGTGCTGGGGCGCATCACGGCGAGAAAGCCGGAGGAGTCCAAGAGGGCGTGACCATGGGGACGGATCGGTACGCATATTCCTCACGGCTCAAGGAGGTGGACCCGATCCCAAAGCTCTGGTTCTCTCTGGCCGTGCTGCTGGTGTGCCTGTTCAGCGAGAGCATTTCCGTGGGTCTTGTGACGGCGCTTGTGATGGGGGCACTCACGGTGGGGCTTGGGGGGCAGAGACCGAAAACGGTGCTTCATTTTCTGAAGATCCCGCTGGCTTTTTTGATCATCGGCTGCGCTACCATCGTATTGCGGCCGGTTTCTGAGGAGACGGAGGCGCTGTGCGCTTTTCGCCTGTTGGGACGCTTCCGGTGGGGAATCACTGTTGGTTATCTCCGGATGGGTCTGATGGTTTTTTGTAAAGCATTGGGCGCTATCTCCGCCATGTATTTTTTGTCGCTCAATACGCCTGTGACCGATCTCACCATGGCGCTGGAGCGGCTCCATGTGCCCCGGCTGCTGGTGGAGCTTATGGAACTCATCTATCGGTTTATCTTTGTCCTGATGGACACGGCGGGACGTATCCGTGTGGCCCAGGAGTCCAGGCTCGGTTATCAGGGGTTTCGGCAGAGTTTGGAGTGTGTGGGAACAATGCTTTCGCTGGTGTTTCTCCGGGCCTGGAGGCAGGGAGACCGGGTGTACGCTGCACTGGAGGCCAGAGGATATACCGGGAGTCTTGTTACGCTGCCCATGGAGTATCAGAATGGGAAAAAACTCTATTTCTGGGGCATTGGCGTAGTAGCGCTGCAACTTCTGGTATTTTTCGCGGAAAGCGGGGTGCTGAAATGACCTATGCCATTGAGGCAAGGGACCTTTATTATACCTATGAGGACGGCACGGTGGCGCTGGACCACATCTCGTTCCGGGCGGAGCGGGGGAAAATGACAGGAATTTTGGGCGCAAACGGGGCCGGAAAGTCCACCCTGTTTTTAAATCTGAACGGAGTCCTCACCCCGGCCGGCGGGGAAGTGAGGGTGGACGGCGTCCCTGTCACGTATGATCGAAAGGGGCTCATATCCGTCCGCAAGCAGGTGGGTATCGTCTTTCAGGACCCGGATGACCAGCTTTTTTCCGCCGACGTATATCGTGACATCTCATTTGGAGGCGTAAATCTGGGACTTCCTGAGGAGGAGGTGCGCCGCCGGGTGGATGAGGCGATGGAGTGGACCGGCGTGACCCATCTGAAGGGAAAACCTACCCATGCGTTGTCCTTTGGGCAAAAAAAGCGAGTGGCCATCGCCGGGGTGCTGGTGATGGAGCCCAGCGTGGTGATTCTGGATGAACCTACGGCTGGCTTGGACCCCCAAGGGGTCAGCGATATTATGCGTCTCCTCGCCGAGCTGCGCGGCAGGCTGGGGATGACGATTATCATTGCCACCCACGATATGGATATCGTACCCCTTTACTGTGACTATGCCTACCTCCTCAACGGAGGAAAGATAGCGGCGGAGGGGACCACAGAGGCGCTTTTTTCCCAGCCGGAGCTGCTGCGGGAGAATCATTTGCGCCTGCCGCGCATCGCCCATCTGATGGAGATCCTGCGGGACAGGGACGGGCTGGACGCTGACCGGTCCGCCGCCACCATCGGTGCGGCGCGGAGAGAGATCAATAGACTGCTACAGGAGACGTGACATTTATATGGATCAGGGAAAACTGTATGGGGTTGGCGTAGGGCCCGGAGATCCGGAGCTAGTGACCAGAAAGGCCGAGCGCATCCTGCGCGGGGCTGACGTGGTGGCGGTTCCGGACAAGGGAGCGGGAGAGAAAACCGCACTCCATATCGTCAGAGAGTTTGTGGAGGGGAAAGAGCTCCTTTGCTGTCCTACCCCCATGGTACGGGATCGAAGCCTGCTGGACGGGTGTTATGAGAGAATCGCGGAGGATATCTGCGCACTGCTGGATCAGGGGCGGAGCGTGGCCTTTATTACACTGGGAGACCCCACAGTGTACTCTACCTATATTTACGTCCACAGGAAGGTTCTCGCCCGCGGCTATGAGGCTGAGCTGATCCCGGGCGTTCCTTCCTTCTGTGCCGTGGCTGCCCGGCTCAATACATCCCTGTGTGAAGGGGCGGAACGGCTTCTCATCGTTCCGGCTTCTCATGAGGCGGCCGACTGCCTGGACATTCCGGCCAATAAAGTGTTCATGAAGGCGGGAAAAAGCATCGGAGAACTGCAGGCGCTCCTGCGGGAGAAGGGGCTTCTGGAGAGGGCCTCCATGGTGGCCAACTGCGGCATGAAGGGAGAAGCGTTATACCCCCGCTTTGCGGATATGACGGACGGCACCGGTTATTTTTCAGTGGTACTCGTTAAGGAATAGTCTGATTATCAAACTGTCTCAAGGAAGTGTTTTTCCATGGTCATTCTGATGTCCGGTCTGGACTACAGTCAGGCGCCTATTGAGCTGCGGGAGCAGCTTTCCTTTACCAGGGCGCAGGTGGGAGCGCTGGTGGGGCGGATCCGAGCCCAGAATCTACGGATTCTGGGTTGTGCGCTCATCTCCACCTGCAATCGTACGGAGCTCTATCTCTCGTGCGCCCCAGAGAGCGATCTGAAGCCGGACGAAATCCTTTGCGGCGCGGTGGGGCTGGAATATGCTCCGTTTGCCGGCGCTTTCGTGACGCGACGTGGCAGCGCGGCGGCCAGGCACCTCATGGAGGTAGCCGGGGGGCTCAAGTCTCAGATCTGGGGAGAGGATCAGATTATCTCCCAGGTGAAGGCGGCCATCGGCATAGCCAGGGAGCAGGGGACGGCGGACCCGGTGCTGGAGACCCTGTTTCGAAACGCTGTGGCTGCGGGCAAGGAGATCAAAACAAAAGTTCGGCTTACCGGAGTCGCTACCTCCGCCGCCGCCCGGGCGGTCGATGTATTGAGACGGGATATGGGGAAGTTGGATGGGAAGCGGGCGCTGGTCATTGGCAATGGAGAGATGGGCCGACTGTCGGCATCTCTTCTCCGCGAAGCCGGCTGCTCGGTGACCGTCACACTGCGGACCTACCGCCACGGGGAGACCGTGGTACCTGCCGGTTGCGGCGTGGTTCCCTATGATGACCGGTTTTCGGCTATGGAGGGGATGGACTTGGTCCTTTCAGCCACCACCAGTCCCCATTACACGGTAACGGCAGAGCAGATGAGCATGCTCAAGAGAAGGCCTTCCTGGGTCGTGGATCTCTCTATGCCGCGGGACGTGGACGCAGGAGTAGAAGCGCTTCCCGGCATCACGCTTTATAATGTGGATACGTTGGGAGCTGAACAGCACAGGGGGGAGATCCCTGTGGAGGTACTGGATATTTTGGATGATTATATGGGCCGTTTCTACGAGTGGCACAACTATCGGAAATGCCTCCCCGCGATTGAGAACCTGAAAGAGGCCATTACGGAGCGGGTGCTCACCTACCCGGAGCTGGAGGACGGATTGGAGCAGGAGGAACTGGTGGAGCTGACGGTCAGTAAAGCTGTGGATCTGCTGACCGGCGGGCTAAAGGAGCATTTTACCCCGGAGGACCTGGAGCGGGTGGTGGGGAAGATCAAAGTCCATACCGCCGTCCGGAGCCGGGAGAGGGAGAATTGCCATGGAGAAAAACGCATCCTGTTTCCCGCTATTTGTTGACCTGTACGGCAGACGATGTGTGATCGTGGGCGGTGGGGCCATCGCCGCCCGCAGGGCGGCGGTCCTGGGCGAATTTGGCGCGTCTGTAACGGTGATCGCACCCGAATGGAAGGGCGGCGTGAGGAACATCGATTGGGTCCCACGTGTCTATGTGCCGGGAGATCTTGCGGGCGCTTTTCTGGCTGTGGCGGCCACAGATGACCGGGAGGTGAACCGGTCGGTTGGGGAAGAGGCGAGGAAACTGGGCATCCCCGTCAGCGTGGCGGATCGCCGGGAGGAGTGCACCTTCTTTTTTCCGGCTGTCTGTGAACATGGCGGCGTGACGGTGGGCCTGGTCTCCCACAGCGGCGGCGACCACCGCAGGGCCGCAGAAGCGGCAAGCGCAGTGCGAAAAGCATTGGAGGAATTGGATTGAAGAGACTCAGAGCGGGAAGCCGGGAGAGCCTTCTGGCCGTTGTTCAGACTGAGACGGTCATGGATGCTGTTCGGACATGGGACCCGATGATTCACATCGAGCTGGTCACCATGAAGACAACCGGCGACAAGATCTTGGACCGCACCCTGGATAAAGTGGGGGGCAAGGGCCTTTTTGTCAAGGAGCTGGACGCTGCGCTTCTGGACGGACAGGTGGATTTTACCGTACATAGCTGTAAGGACCTGCCCATGGAGCTGGACCCCAGATTGCCTTTGGCGGGGTTTTCACATAGGGAGGACCCCAGGGACGCGCTGGTGCTGCCTCTCGGGGTGGGGGAACTGGACCCGACCAAGCCCATCGGTTGTGCCAGCGCGCGCCGGACCCTGCAGCTCAGGAGGCTGTTCCCCGGGCAGCCTGTGGCGCCCGTGCGCGGAAATGTCCAGACCCGGCTTAGAAAGCTGGACGAGGGACAATATGCCGCGCTGGTACTGGCGGCAGCCGGCCTCAGGCGCCTTGGTCTGGAGGAGCGGATTGCACGGTATTTCACAACGGAGGAGATGATCCCCGCTGCCGGACAGGGAATTCTGGCTGTCCAGGTCCGAGCAGGGGAGGATGTCTCCTGGCTGGAGCGGTTCCGGGACCGGGATGGGACCGACTGCGCCCTTGCGGAGCGGGCCTTTGTCCGCAGACTGGACGGCGGCTGCTCCTCGCCGGTGGCGGCCTTTGCCACGGTGGAAGGAGATACGTTGATCCTGCGGGGGATGGATGTGGGCCCTGACGGAGAGGCGAGGTTCGATGCGATTTCCGGTCCCCGCACCCGGGGAGAGGCCCTTGGAATTGAGTTGGCGGAGCGCATCAGGGAGGGAGACGCATGATTGGTAAGGTAACGCTGGTAGGCGCGGGGCCGGGAGATCCGGGGCTCCTCACGGTCAAGGGCCGCGAAGCTCTGCTGGAGGCACAAGTGGTTGTGTATGACCGCCTGGTGAGTCCTGCGATTTTGTCCCTGATGCCGGAGAATGCGGAAAAGATCAATGTGGGCAAGGAGGCGTCCCACCATCTGGTTCCACAGGAGCAGATCAACCGTCTTTTGCTGAACAAGGCTCTGGAGGGCAAACGTGTGGTGCGCCTGAAGGGAGGGGACCCGTTCCTGTTCGGCCGGGGCGGCGAGGAGCTGGAACTGCTTACAGAACACGGCGTGTCCTTTGAGGAGGTGCCCGGCATTACCTCGGCCATTGCGGTTCCCGCTTATGGTGGAATCCCGGTGACACACCGGGAGTTTACATCGTCCCTCCATATCATCACCGGCCACGCCCGGGCGGGAAAGCCGCTGGAAATCGACTTTGAAGCCCTGGTGAGGACACGGGGAACACTGGTCTTTCTGATGGGCGTCACCAGTCTGCCGGATATCTGCGCCGGACTCTTGGAGGCGGGGATGAATGCCGATATGCCGGCGGCCATCGTAGAGCAGGGGACAACGCCCCGGCAGCGCCGCTTCAATGCGACGGTGGGGACTCTGGCGCAGACGGCGACAGAACAGGCGGTGACAAGCCCGGCGATCAGCATTGTCGGCCCAGTGTGCGCTCTGGCGGAAAAGTTCGACTGGTTTGATGCCCTGCCGCTCAAAGGAAAGAAAATCGTGGTCACCCGCCCGCGGGAGCGGTCTGGCACACTGGCAGGGCGGCTCAGCAAGCTGGGCGCCGACGTATATGAATATCCATGTATCCGCACCGAGCCCATCATCCCCTGCCCGGAAATGGAGGCGGCGCTGAATCGGCTGGGCGATTACACGCATCTGGTTCTGACCAGCCCCGCAGGCGTAGAGGCCCTCTGGGGCATGCTGGAGCGCGAAGGAAAAGATGCGCGGGCACTCAGTGGAATGACGCTGGCTGCCATTGGTCCGGGTACGGATCGGGAGCTCAGAAAGCATGGACTCCGGGCGGACTATATCCCGGCGGTCTATGATGCCGCCCATCTGGGCGCAGGTCTGGCCGGAATGGTGTCCGGACGGGTCCTCATCCTCAGGGCTGAACTGGGTTCTCCGGCCTTGACGGAAGCGCTGGAGCGCGGTAAGATTCCTTATGATGACATCCACTGCTACACCACAGCCTATGAAAGTGAGCATGCCGCTGCCCTTCGGGCCCTGATTCGGGAGGATAAGGTGGATATCGTCACCTTTACCAGTGCCTCCACGGTGCGGGGCTTTTCCCACTCTGTGGGAGAAGATTTGGATTTCAGCAGGGTCCTGGGAGCATGTATCGGCGAGCAGACCGCCGCCGAAGCGAGACGGTACGGTATCCGCACCAGAGTGGCGGCACAGGCCACCATGGACGCGCTGATCGATATTATCATCAAAGAAGGTAATAAGACATGGAACTGATCAATCGTCCCCGCAGACTGCGGCAGAATGAAGCCATCCGCCGGATGTGCCGAGAGACCAGGCTCTCTGTGGACAGTCTGATCTACCCCATCTTTGTGGACGAAACACTGACGGGCAAGCGCCCCATCCCCGCGCTGGATGGGCAATATCATTACGGCGTGGATGCAGTGAATGAGGCGGTGGAAGAGTGCCTTGCAGCCGGTATCCGGCGGGGGATCCTCTTCGGGCTCCCGGCAGAGAAGGATGCGCAGGGCTCTTCCGCCTGGGACAAGAAGGGTGTGATCCAGGAGGCGATTCGTGCCATCAAGGCCAAACATCCGGAGTTCTATCTCATCACCGACGTGTGTATGTGCGAGTATACCGACCACGGCCACTGCGGTATTCTATGCGGGAATGAGGTAGACAACGACAAAACCTTGGAGGTCCTCTCGAAAACCGCCCTCTCCCACGTGGAGGCCGGAGCTGATATGGTAGCTCCCTCGGACATGATGGACGGACGCATCGCTGCGATCCGAGCGATTCTGGATCAGCACGATCATCAGAATGTGCCCATCATGGCTTACTCTGCCAAGTATGCCTCCGCGTTCTACGGGCCCTTCCGCGAGGCCGCCGGTTCAGCCCCCTCTTTTGGGGACCGGAAAAGCTATCAGATGGACCCTCACAACCGCAAGGAGGCGGTAAAAGAGTGTGCGCTGGATGTGGAAGAGGGGGCCGATATCCTTATGGTAAAGCCGGCTCTCTCTTATCTGGATGTGATCCGGGAGTGCTCAGAGGCGTTTCATCTTCCCATGTGCGCCTACTCTGTTTCCGGCGAGTACGCCATGATCAAGGCGGCTGGAAACGCAGGGATGATCGATGAGTACAAGGTGATGTGCGAGAGCGCCCTTTCGGTCTTCCGTGCGGGTGCCAATATGCTGATCACATACTTTGCCAAGGAGCTGGCCGGGGCGATTCAAAAGGGGGATATCGGCTGATGGAGCGATCACAGGAACTCTTTGACCGGGCCCAAAAGGTGCTTCCGGGCGGCGTCAATTCCCCGGTGCGGGCGTTCCGAGCTGTGGAGCTGTGTCCGCGATTCATTGAGCGGGCCGACGGTGCCTATATCTACGATGCCGACGGAAAACATTATATCGATTATGTCTGTTCCTGGGGGCCCATGCTGTTGGGACACAACCATCCTGCGGTCCGGGAGGCGGTGGAGCGGGCCGTGAAGGACGGCCTTTCCTTTGGCGCGCCCACGCAGCGGGAGGTGGAGATGGCCGAGCTCATGGTGGAGATGGTCCCCAACATTGAGATGGTCCGCATGGTGAACTCCGGTACGGAGGCTGTGATGTCTGCGCTTCGCTTAGCACGGGGGGCTACCGGCCGGGACAAACTCATCAAATTTGAGGGCTGCTACCATGGACACAGTGACTGCCTGCTGGTGAATGCGGGCTCCTCCGCTCTGGCGGGAGGGCATCCCAGCTCTGCAGGGGTGCCGGAGGATATCGTGAAGCATACCCTGACGGCGCAGTATAATGACCTCGCCTCTGTGGAGGTTCTGCTGGAGGAATACCACGGACAGGTGGCTTGTGTGATTGTGGAGCCTGTGGCGGCGAACATGGGCGTGGTAGGACCGGCACCCGGTTTTCTGGAGGGACTCCGCGCCCTGTGCGACAAACACGGTGCGCTTCTGATCTTTGACGAGGTCATTACCGGATTCCGGTTGGCTTCCGGCGGGGCCCAGGAATATTTCGGTGTAAGGGCTGATCTGGTCACGTTTGGTAAAATCATCGGCGGAGGTATGCCCGTTGGAGCCTACTGCGGCAGCCGGGCCCTTATGGAACAAGTGGCCCCCTGCGGGCCGGTCTACCAGGCCGGGACGCTGTCCGGTAATCCTGTGGCTATGGCCGCAGGGCTTGCCCAGCTCCGGTATATCCAGGCCCACCCTGAGGTATATGCCGCCCTCGAAAAATATGCCAAAGAGCTGGCGGAAGGGATGCGCCGCGCGGCGGCGAAACATGGGGCCGGTGTGGCGGTCAACCAGATTGGGTCCCTGGTGGCGCCGTTCTTCACGCCCAGCGCCGTGACTACCTTCCTGGATGCCAAGGGAAGCGACGTAGGCAGATATGCCAGGTATTTTAAGGGTATGCTGGAACGCGGCGTTTACCTGGCGCCGGCGCAGTTTGAGTCCATGTTCGTCTCTACAGCCCATACCAGGGAGGATCTGGAACGTACCTTGGAGGCGGTCGATGAGGTATTTGCCGAGGGATAGAGGCGAACATCCGCTTTCACATTTCATATCCCGCCGACAGGTAAACCATCAGAGCGCTTACCCGCCCGTTCAGCGGGGCAGCAAAGAGGAAAGAACCTTTGGCATGGGGAGGACCCACAGGCTGTGATCCACGGTTTGCGGGTCCTCTCCGCTTGTTTTCTTACCCGGGCGCTGAAAAATTCTTAATACTGTTTATAGGGGAGACGGAGGGGGGGATTTTTTCTGTGATCGAAGTGGTATTTAGTCAAAGTGCTTGCGGCAGTCTAAAGGTGGCCCAGCGATATGGTACGGGTAAATGTCCCGACGGCGCGATCGGTTTTATCTTTGCTGAGCGGGAAGAAGGCCCAAAGCCCTCAAAAAAGGAACTTGAAGCCTCGAAGAAAGATGCAGAAGCACGCGCTCGCCAAGAATGGGAAAGGGCGATCCCGCTTGGAGGGAACCCAGCGGATGTATATGGCATCGATGTCGCATGGAGTATAGGCGATATAGCTGAAAATGGTATTGGCAGCAGCCGTCGAAAGGTGCTGGAACAATTAAGCTCCACTTGGGCCGCGGGAGATGACGCGGGGCAGCAGATGGAGCAGATGATCCTGAAAAGCCGGAATTCGTTGCGGGAAGTTCTGGAGCGCGCTTCTCGCGGCGAGGCTGTACGGATCTGGTATAGTCATAATCCTGATGAGATTTGCGGCTTTTACTGGTTGCTGACGCAGTTTCAATCCGTTTCGACCCATGGACCTATATATAGTATCAAACTGCCGGAATGGGAATATTCTGATCAAAACACGCTTTGTGCTTATATCGGATGGGGCGAAATATCTCCGGGGAAATGGGGACGGTATCTTCCCTTGCAGCAGGAAGTGAAGCCAGCCCTGCTGTCAGCCTGTGCGATGCGCTGGCGGCAGTTGCAGGAGGAAAATGATCCGCTGCGGATATTCCTAAATGGAAAACTGCAAGGCGCGCCCGAAAACATCTATGATAGTTTCATTTTGCGGGAGTTGGAAGCGCAATCGAATGAATTTCTGGAAGCCAATGTAATAGGCAATCTTTTAGGCCGATACCAACTTGGTATTGGGGATGCTTGGATTGCGCTGCGGATTGAGAAGTTCATAAAAGAAGGGTTATTCGAGCCTATATCGGCTCCTGACCCTGATAGACCGATTTACGGCCGCATGCTTCGCAAGAGCGGATAAAAAGGAATGGGCAAACCGACATGGACGGTTTGCCCATTCCTTTTTATCCGCTTCAAACGGACGGAGACCTTTGCGCAGTCCGCCTCGCCATATAGATTCAAGGGCAGGTCGTGACAGCACCCCCGGTTAGACCTTTTTTGTATGGGGAGGCTCGTATAATATAGGACAGTCTCCAAGCAAAAAAGAAGGGGGAAGGAAATGACAGTCGTCTACATAGATTCCCTTTTTCTGCTCAATTTAATTGTGGATTACCTGCTGCTGCTTGCCACTGCCAAATTGGCGGGAGAGGTCATTTGTCGGCCCAGGCTTGCGCTTGGTGCAGCGGTGGGGGCGCTGTATGCATCGGCAGTGTTTTTTCCCGGAATGGTTTTTTTGACCCATCCACTCTGCAAATTGAGCGCGGCAATCGTCATGCTGCTGGCCGGACTGGGGGGAAGCCGCAGGCTCCTGCGGGTAACACTGGTGTTTTTGGGGCTCTCCTGTGCCTTTGGCGGTGGAATTTTTGCCATTGGACTGCTGGGGGGACGGGGACTCACTCTGCGGAACGGCATCCTTTACTCGGCTATGGATCTGAAGATCATATTGCTCTCGGCGGCTGTCTGCTATGTGGCACTTACATTGGTGTTCAGCAGGACTGCGAAACACTCCAGGCGTGAACTCATACCGGCGGTCCTGAGTCTGGGGGAAAAAAGGGTGGCACTCACGGCGCTGGTCGACACGGGAAACACGCTGGCCGATCCGGTCACAGGACGTCCGGTTATGGTGGCTGAGGGGGCAAAACTGGGCCCCCTTCTTCCGGAAGAGGTGGGCGAACTGGCATTAAAAGATCCCGTGGGGACAATGGAGCGGCTTTCAAAAAGCGAGATGGGAAAACGCTTCCGCCTCCTTCCGTACCAAGCGGTGGGAGTGGAGTGCGGAATGCTTCTGGCCCTGAGACTGGATCGGGCACAGGTGGGAACGGTGGACTATGGGGGGATTCTGGTGGCGCTCTCCCCCAACCAACTCTCCGATGGAGGGGGCTACAGCGCTCTCATCGGCACGCGGGAATAAAAGAGAACGAAGACAAGGGGGATCTTTTGCATGCGTGGAATCACATTGCGGCTGTATGTCCGCATCCAGCAGGTGCTCGCCAGGCTGGGCCTGAAACTGCCGGGAAAGATCATGTACATAGGAGGGAGCGACACGCTGCCTCCGCCCTTGGCCAGGGATGAGGAGGCCGAGCTGATCGCCAGAATGGACGGGGGCGACGAGTCCGTCAAATCTCAGCTCATTGAACGGAACCTACGGCTGGTGGTTTACATCGCACGGCGTTTTGAGAATACGGGTATTAACATTGAGGATCTCATCTCCATCGGCACCATTGGGCTGATCAAGGCGGTGAGCACCTATAAGCCGGCCAAAAATATCAAACTGGCCACCTATGCCTCCCGTTGCATCGAAAATGAGATCCTGATGTATCTGCGTAAGACGTCCAACCTCAAAAGTGAGGTATCCTTTGACGAGCCGCTCAATACGGATTGGGATGGCAACGAGCTCCTTCTGTCCGATATCCTCGGAACCGAAAATGACCTGGTGATGAAACCCATCGAGGATGATGTGGACCGCCAGCTCCTTACCAATGCGCTGGAGAAGCTTTCAGAACGGGAGCGGTTGATCATTACGCTCCGCTTCGGACTGGACGGCAGGCAGGAGCGGACTCAGAAGGAGGTGGCCGACCAGCTTGGCATTTCGCAGTCCTACATTTCCCGGCTGGAAAAACGCATCATCTCCCGGCTCAAGAAAGAGATCCTGAGGATGCTGTAGCCGCCCACAAAAAAAATTTATCGGCAGACTGGACGTTGGGCAGCGCGCGGGTCGGGCGCTAAAGAGTCTCACGAACCTTTTTTGGAAGCTTGGCCACGACCAGAGAGTAGGACATGTCACACATGTCCCGGAGGAGCGTTTCCGGCACCGCTCCGTCGAGATAAACGCTGTTCCAATTGCGCTTGTCGGAATAAAAGCCGGGGACCACGTCCGGGTATTCGGCGCGGAAGGCCTCGGCCAGGCGGGGGTCGCATTTGAGGATCACCATAGTCCGTCCGGCGTGCGGCTTGTGTTCCGAATCGGGCGTACAGACCGCAGCGAACATTTTGCCGCGTACCAGATAGCGTTCCCACTGCCATTCCACTTTGAAATCCCGCTCCGCACTAGGCTTCGACAGCAGATAGCCGTCCAGCCAGGGATAGTTTGTCATAAAAAATCCTCCCTTCGAAGTCCATCGAAAACCGTCCAACGATAAAAAATATAGCATGTCCTCCACGCGTATGGACCGCACCGCCGGGGAAATACTGATACCAGTAAACGGCGGGGAGGCATATGGGTTGCAAGGAAAAGTAGAAATCTGCGGCGTAAACACCGCCAAACTGAAAGTGCTGAAAAACGAGGAGACCACCGAACTGCTGAAGCGGACCAAACAGGGGGATATGGCGGCGAGGGAGGCACTGATTGCCGGCAATCTGCGCCTGGTGCTCTCTGTGATTCAGAAGTTTACCAATCGTGGAGAGAATGTGGACGATCTCTTTCAAGTGGGGTGTATTGGTCTCATCAAAGCCATTGATAATTTCAACGTGGACCTGGATGTTCGATTTTCCACCTACGGGGTACCGATGATCATCGGGGAGATCCGCCGCTATCTGCGGGACAACAGCGCCATGAGAGTTTCGCGCTCCATGCGGGACACCGCTTATAAGGTGCTTCAGGCCAAGGAACATTTCATGGCGGAGCATCAGCGAGAGCCGACCGTGGAGGAGATTGCGGGGATGCTGGAGATCAAGCGGGAAGATGTGGTCTTTGCCTTGGATGCCATCGTGGATCCGGTAAGCCTCTATGAGCCTGTATATTCCGACGGTGGAGATACCATTTGTGTGATGGACCAGGTGAAGGACTCTAAAAACACGGACGAAAGCTGGCTGGAACAGATCGCATTGAAGGAAGCCATCGCCCGGCTGTCCGAACGGGAGCGGCACATTTTGAATCTGCGCTTTTTTGAAGGAAAGACCCAAATGGAGGTTTCGGCTGAAGTCGGCATCTCCCAGGCGCAGGTATCCCGCCTGGAGAAAAATGCCATCAGCCAGATCAAAAAAAATTTGTGAGACACAGCCGCCTTCGGGCGGCTTTACATATATTTGGGGATATCCTTCTCCAACTCAGCCAGCATGATTGACCACTCCGGCGGCAGATCCGAAGAAAAACCAGAGTACCGCTTGAGTTCCTCGATGGCGCGGTCTCGCGAGACGGAACCGGCAGCGGAGGCCAGAGAGAGCTCTATGGAAGAAAAGGGCAGCATACAGGTCTCCATATTCCGGAACCGGAAGAGCTGAGACCACTCCTTGCACCGCTCGATTTTGCAGCTGGTATGGAGTCCTTTCCCGGAATCCGGCGCGTCCACCCACCCGATTTCACGGGAGAGAAGCTCTTTTACACCGGCCCAGTCGTAGACACCACCCTCGGAAATGTCGTCAAAGTCGATATGGATCAATGCGGGGAGCCGAGCGGAACGAGCGGCTTCTCTCACGGCCTGCCGGAAAGGAGCCAAGAAGTCCGGGGCCTGGGCCAGCGCGGAAGCGGTATTCTCCACCAGCTCGTTATGGTAAATGCGCTTTTTCCCAGAAGATTCCCCGCCAAAGGCCAGTTGGCGCACCGTCATGTAGAGCTCCATCTGACCAGGGGCGAAGGGACGGCGAAGGGTGAACACTCTGCATGTGTTCACGGCGAGCCGGGCTGCGGATTGTGCCAATGGATGATAATAAAAGGCGGGGGCCATTTGATTATAGATCAGATTTCTGCACTGGGAGGGTTCGTTTCCCAGCACCAGATAAGGAACATCCCACTGGCACAGGCGCTGGAAAAAAAGAACATAGGCCACGGAGGGGCAGATGCAGACATTTTTCTGGAGGGCATAGGCCTTCCGATAAATAGCGTTCAGCGACGGGGTGGGCGCACGCTCCACCAGAAAGTCTACTTCAGGAAGCGCCTCCCGGGCATGTGCGATGCTCTCCCTGGCCCAGTCGGATATAAAAGGGGTCTCCCATGTGAGCGAGAGGACCCGCAGCTTTTGGACCCGCGCCAGCTGGTAGAGCAGATAGGAGGAGTCCTTTCCGCCTGTATAAAAGACTGCGGCGTCGTAGCGCCGATCCGGAGAACGGGGAATGGTGCGCAGGACCGGCATGACATTTTTGGCATAGCGGTATTTTTCCTCTGTTCTGCACATCGGGCAGAGCCCATGGCTGTCCAGCTCAAGGCCGGGAATGACATAGTCATTTGCGGCGCAGCGTACACAGTAGGCGGCATCCTCCAGGGAGGAGGGAGAGGTGCGCAGAAGGGAGCGGTCGGTCACGATTCCTTCACGGAGCAGCTTTTGAAAGCCGGGCGTACGGATATATTGGGAGATATCCCGTTTTCCGTCCAAAGAGGCCACCAGTGCGGCGGTACGCCGGTCCAGCCAGATGCGGCGATGAAACAGATGCGGAGGCTGCCGAAGCCCGTAATATACAAGAGTCTGCCCTTCCAGACGCCAGCGGGATTGCAAGACAGGGATCATAGGAATCAGCTCCATTCTCTCGGGTCCAACCCATAGATCTGCACGACCTCCAGAAGCGGTGAGTGGGCCAGATCGTTGACTGTCACCAATCGACCGCCGTCGCTGTCCAGGTCATAGCCGAAGTGCTGAAAGGCATACCAGACCAAATAGGAGCATTGGACGCCAAATGCGTCGTCTTCAGGCTCCTTCAGACCCCAAAAGCCGCTGGTCAGGCGATAGGGAACCCCATTCAGATATTCCACCGCATAGGCGGTCAATGCCTCCTGGAGCACAGGGGTCATATCCCTGAGGCGCAGGACAAGGTAGTTGGAGTAATCCAACCAGTGCTGTGTGTCCATAATGGCGGAATCTGTGCCGATCAGCACGGCCTCCAGTGTGGAGCCGCCTTCCTCTGAGACATCCAGCACTAGGCCGGCGTGACCGTGCCGCCACCCCAGTGAGTGGGTGGAGTAGGTGAGGAGGATATCCCCCGGCCGGAGATCGGCCAGCGGAGGCGCCATGATCTGGGTCCCATCCGGGGTTTTAAGGTGATCCTCCTTAACAAAAGGCCCGAACAGGGGATCACAGCTTACAGTAACAGGGGCAAAAAAAGCGGATTGGACTTCCAGAATATGGTCAATACCGGACGGACCGCTGTCCCGAAGGCGGTCGACGGCCGAAGGACCCAGGCCGGTCTGGAGAAACAGCGTATCATAGTCTTCGGCATCAAGCCGAGGCTGTTCCCAAATGGGGGAGAGGTCTATGATAGGGTAGTCTGGAAGAAAGGGGGGCTTACGGTGCGCCACAGCGCTCTGTAAAAAAAAGACCCCGACAAAAAGGAACAGGATGGCGGCGAGGGCACAGAGGAGAAGGCGGCGCCTCCTGGACGTGGGAAACTTCAAAAAATCACCTCATAGTACAAGCGGGTTGTGGCATAGACTGATTATACACGGAAACGACCACTTTGGAAACGGGGGATTTTGAATGGAGAGCCGGATTGCAGAGCTGAGGGATAAGGAAATCATCAATATCAGCGACGGATGCCGTTTCGGATATGTGGGAGACGTAGAGGTAGACCTGGAAACTGGGAGGGTCAAGGCGCTGATTGTACCGGGGAGGCTTCGCTTTTTCGGACTTTTCGGGCGGGAGGAGGATCAGGTCTTCCCCTGGGAGTCCGTCCGGCGTTTTGGAGAGGATATCATTCTGGTGGAGGCGGAGGAGGCTCGCCGCAGCCGGAGGGAATGAAAAGGGTATGGCAAGGGCCATAAAGCACAGATTTTTAAACAAGATCCTGTAAACAGGAAAAAAGTGTTGCAATTCGGGACATACTGTGCTAAAATACCATAGCTGTGCAGAAACGCACAGTATTACACACACCATCGGGAGGGAGCGCCTTGTGCCTGAACAGGTCGGCGGGCTCCGAATGAACGGGGTGGAGGTAATAACAATAAAGGAGGAATTTTTCAATGGCAGTCGTATCAATGAAACAGCTTCTGGAGGCCGGGGTCCACTTTGGTCACCAGACCCGTCGGTGGAACCCCAAAATGTCCGCGTATATTTACACGGAGCGCAACGGCATCTATATCATCGACCTGCAGAAGACTGTAAAGAAGCTGGAAGAAGCCTACAACTTTGTCCGCGATCTGTCCGCCGGGGGCCAGACTCTGCTGTTTGTCGGCACTAAGAAGCAGGCGCAGGAGGCCATCAAGGAAGAGGCCACCCGTTGCGGCGGATATTATGTAAATGCCCGGTGGCTGGGCGGCATGCTCACCAACTTTAAGACAATGCGGGGGCGTGTGGACCGTCTGAACCAGCTCAAAAAGATGCAGGAGGACGGCACATTCGACATGTTGCCCAAGAAGGAAGTCATGAAGCATCTGGGCGAGATCGCCAAGCTGGAGAAGTACCTCGGCGGCGTCACCGAGATGAAGCGCCTCCCTGGTGCTCTCTTTGTGGTGGATCCCCGTAAGGAGCGCAATGCCATCAACGAGGCCCGCAAGCTGCACATTCCCATCGTGGCCATTGTCGATACTAACTGCGATCCGGATGAGATCGACTATGTGATTCCCGGCAATGATGACGCTATCCGCGCCATTCGCCTGATTTCCTCTGTCATGGCCAACGCCATCATGGAGGGCAAGCAGGGCGAGGACAATGTGGAGGCTGAGGCCGCCAAGGCCGGCGAGGCCACCGGCGCCTGATTTCCGACCGATACAGGGCTCTTAGTGCCCGCCGGCGCGCGGCGGGCGCTTTTTTAAAGCTTGACAAATGAGACGATAATGGAGGTTTTAATTATGGCTTTTACCGCTAAGGACGTGCAGGCCCTGCGCGAAATGACCGGCGTGGGCATGATGGACTGCAAGAAGGCCCTCACCGAGGCCGACGGCAATATGGATAAGGCTGTTGAGATCCTGCGTGAAAAGGGGCTGGCCGCCTCTCAGAAGAAGGCTGGCCGCATCGCGGCTGAGGGCATGGCCTATGCCGCTGTGGTTGACGGCGTGGGCGTGGTGGTCGAAGTGAACGCTGAGACCGACTTTGTGGGCAAGAACGAGAAGTTTGTGGACTTCGTCAAGGGCGTAGCCGCCGTGGTGGCGAAGGAGAAGCCCGCCGACCTGGACGACCTAATGGCAAAGCCCTATGGCAATGGTCGTACCGTGCAGGAGGAGCAGCAGGAGATGGTGCTCGTGATCGGCGAGAACATCAAGGTCCGCCGTTTTGCGTTCTTCACGGAGGGCGTGTCCGTACCCTACAATCATGCCGGCGGCAAGATCGGCGTGCTGGTGAACCTGGAAGTCTCTGCGGGCCTTGAGGATAAGGTGACTGAGGTCGGCAAGGATATGGCCATGCAGATTGCTGCCCTGAATCCCCGTTTCCTGGACAAGAGCCAGGTCGATCAGGCCACGCTGGATGAAGAGAAGAAGATTCTCTTGGTCCAGATGGAGAATGATCCCAAGATGGCCTCCAAGCCTGAGAAGGTGAGAGAGGGCATCGTGACCGGCAAGCTGGGCAAATTCTATAAGGAGAACTGCCTGTTGCAGCAGGAGTTCGTGAAGGACAGCTCTGTGAGCGTGGAGCAGTATATGGCCAATGCGGCGAAGGCTCTGGGCGGCACGATCACTCTGAAGAATGCGGTTCGCTTTGAGAAGGGCGAGGGCATTGAGAAGAAACAGGAGAATTTTGCCGAAGAGATCGCCAAGCAGCTGGGCAAGTAAGAATGTAGTTAAAAAGAGCCGGGAGCAGAGCTCCCGGCTCTTTTCACAGGCACCGATACTCTTCAAATGTTTCCATTTTACGCGGCTGTAGGCTGTGCCGCTCCAGGGCACCATGAGAACAAATTGTAAAAAAAGCCGTCAGACCTCTATGCAAACGGAGAAACTTATATTAAAATAGGATAGACAAATTATAAAAACAGGGAAGGGGATATTTCACTATGCCTGAACCGCAGTATAAACGAATCCTGCTGAAAATCAGCGGAGAGGCACTGGCCGGCGATGCCAGCCGCGGCCTGGACTTCGATGTGATCGGCAGAGTCTGCGATGTGATCAAGAAATGCAGTGAGGCTGGCGTCCAGGTGGGGATTGTAGTGGGCGGCGGCAACTTCTGGCGCGGCGTCAAGGATGGGGGGGACCGGATGGAGCGCACCCGGGCCGATCATATGGGGATGCTGGCCACCGCCATCAACTGCCTGGCCATTGCCGATATGCTGGAGCAAAAGGGCGTGGACGTGCGGGTCCAGACCGCTATTGAGATGCGCTCCATCGCAGAGCCCTATATCCGTTCCAAGGCCATCCGGCATATGGAGAAGGGCAGAGTCGTGGTGTTTGGCTGCGGCACCGGAAATCCCTTCTTTTCCACTGATACTGCGGCGGTGCTGCGGGCGGCGGAAATTGATGCCGACGTGATTCTTCTGGCCAAAAATATCGATGGTGTCTACAGCGCGGATCCCAACAAGGACCCAACTGCGGTCAAATATGACAGTATCACCTATGATGATGTGCTGGCGCAGCATCTCCAGGTCATGGACAGCACCGCCACATCCCTCTCCATGGATAATAAGATTCCCGTGATTCTCTTTGCCCTTAAGGACCCGGAAAACATCTATCGGGTAATTATGGGCGAAAAAATTGGAACCATCGTCAAGGAGGAGAAGTGAGATGAAAGAGATCCTGAAGGATTATGACGTGAAAATGCAGAAGACCGTAGATGTGGTCGTGTCGGACTTCGCCAGTGTCCGCGCCGGGCGGGCCAATGCGGCGGTTTTGGACAAGATCGCAGTGGACTACTACGGGAGCGCCACTCCCATCAACCAGGTGGCCGCGATCTCTTCTCCCGATCCGCGCAGCCTGCTCATCAAACCTTGGGACGGCTCACTGCTCAAAGCCATTGAAAAGGCTATCCAGACCTCAGATCTGGGGATTAACCCTCAAAATGACGGCAGTTCCATTCGGCTTTCTTTCCCACAGCTCACAGAGGAGCGCCGCAAGGAGCTCACCAAGCAGGTAAAGAAGTATGCTGAGAACGGTAAAGTGGCCATCCGCAACATCCGCCGGGATGCCATGGATAAGTTCAAGGCCATGCAGAAAAAATCGGAGATCACGGAGGACGAGTGCAAAGAGTACGAAAAGGACCTCCAGGATATGACCGATAAGCGATGCAAGCAATTGGACGAGCTGGCGGCCAAGAAAGAGACGGAGCTGATGGCGGTGTAAGGCGGAACCGCTATACACACAATGCGGTGCGGGGCGCCTCAGCGCCCCGCACGCTTTCTGTCTTTGTATCACATCATTCAGGAGGCGTTCATGGCCTTTTTTAAACAGAAGCAGACGGTGCAGGTAGATTTTGTCCACCTACCCCGCCATGTGGCGATCATTATGGATGGAAATGGAAGGTGGGCCAAAAAGCGCGGCCTCCCGCGCACCGCCGGTCACGCCGCGGGCGCAGAGAATTTCCGTACCATTGCCACGTATTGTAAGGAAATTGGGTTAGAATATCTTACAGTCTATGCCTTTTCTACGGAGAATTGGAAGCGCCCTGATGAGGAGGTCTCCGCTATCATGGGCCTCCTTCGGAAATATTTGCTGGAGGCCATCGGCCGCATGGAGCGTGATCGGGTTAAGATGCACTTTTTCGGCGACCTCTCGCCGCTCTCGGAAGAGCTGAGGGTCCTCTGCATGGAGACGGAGGAGATTTCCAAGCGGTATGAGGGCTGTCAGGTGAACATCTGCCTGAACTATGGGGGGCGGGACGAGATTCTGCGGGCGGCGCGCGCGTTTTCCCGGGACTGCGCAGAGGGAAAGTCGGATCCGAACCATCTCACGGAGGAGCAATTTTCCCATTATCTCTTCTCTGCTGGTGTGCCCGACCCTGATCTGGTGATCCGGCCCAGCGGAGAGGTCCGCATCTCCAATTTCCTGCTGTGGCAATCGGCCTATGCCGAGTTCTATTTTACAGACGTATTGTGGCCCGACTTTTCAAAGGAAGAGCTGCACAGGGCGCTTGCGGCCTATCAGAGCCGTTCGCGCCGCTTTGGAGGAGTGTAACCATGGGTAAACGTGTGATAGTGGCAGTGGTCCTGGTGCCGGTGCTGCTGGCAGTGCTTTTTCTGGCCCCCGACTGGGGCCTGCCCATTGCGATTTCCGCGCTGGCGATGGTTGCCCTTCACGAGGTGCTCTGGTCCACCGGATTTGTCAAGAATCCGAAGGTCTCCGGGCTCGCCATCGTTCTGGCGGGGCTTATTCCGTTCTGGGTTTTCGTGGGGGAGCGTATGCTCCCGGCGTTGGTGACACTTTTTATCTATGTATTTCTCCTCTTTGCGGTGGCCATGACCAGCCATTGCACGGTGACAATGGAGAAAATGGGGGGCTCTTTCTTCCTGTCTATTATGATCCCCTATTTCCTGTCGACCTTCATCCGGCTGCGGGAAATGCCCGACTGGAACTACTATATCCTCCTGCCTTTTGTAGTGGCCTGGCTCAGCGATGCGTTTGCCCTTTTTGGAGGGATGCTTTTCGGCAAACACAAGCTGGCGCCGGAGCTCTCCCCTAAAAAGACGGTAGAGGGGGCTGTTGGCGGTGTTGCAGGGGCTGTGCTGTCCACACTCCTGTACGGTTTTATCGTCGGGAAATGGTTCGGAGCACCTGCGGTCCGCTATGGACTGCTGGTCATTTATGCCCTGTTGGGCGCGCTGGCGGCCCAGTTCGGCGACTTGGCATTTTCCTATATCAAACGGGAATATAAGATCAAGGATTATGGCAGTATTTTCCCGGGCCATGGCGGGGTGCTGGATCGATTTGACAGTGTGATTTTTGCTGCACCTCTGCTGGAGATCCTGATTGTCTCTTTCCCGGCTTTTGTGGGGGTGATGGGGTGAGCAGGCGTGTTGCACTGTTGGGCTCTACCGGCTCCATCGGTCGACAGGCGCTGGAGGTAATTGAGGCATGCGGCATGTCGGTGGCTGCTCTGACGGCGAACCAGAGTGTGGAATTGTTGGAGCGTCAGGCCAGGCGGTTCCGGCCGGAGCTGACTGTGGCGGCAGATGAAAAAGCAGCCTCTGATTTGCGGGTACGTCTTGCAGATACGGATATCCGCGTGGCCTCGGGCCAGGAGGGACTGCTGGAGGCCGCGGCCCTGGAATCCGCCGATACCGTACTCACCGCCGTGGTGGGCGTGGCCGGGCTGGAGCCCACTCTGTGCGCCGTCAGGCGGGGAAAGCGGATCGCACTGGCCAATAAAGAAACTATGGTGTGCGCCGGGCAGCTCGTTATGGACGAGGCGGATCGCTGCGGGGCGGAGATCGTGCCGGTGGATTCGGAACATTCGGCTATTTTCCAGTGCCTTCAGGGCAGCGGAGACAGAAGGGAAGTGCGCCGTCTCATCCTCACCGCTTCCGGAGGACCCTTCTATGGATGGAGCAGGGAGCAGCTCCGGGAGGTGACGCTGTCCCAGGCGTTGAAGCATCCCAACTGGGCCATGGGAGCCAAGATCACCGTGGACTCCGCCACCTTGATGAATAAAGGGCTTGAGTTTATCGAAGCTATGCGGCTCTACCGGATGCCGCCCGAGAAAATTTCCGTTGTGGTCCACCGGGAGAGTATAGTTCACTCCTTGGTGGAATACTGTGATAATGCGGTGCTGGCACAGTTGGGCGCGGCAGATATGCGCCTTCCCATCCAGTATGCCCTCACCTGGCCGGAACGCACGATCGGACCGGCCAGACCGCTGGACCTGCTGCACTGTCCTCCGCTTACCTTTGGAATGCCCGACTGTGAGGCGTTCCCCTGCCTGGCGATTGCAATGGAGGCGGCGCGTACCGGCGGCACTGCCACCGCAATCCTGAATGGAGCAAACGAGACGGCGGTGGGGCTTTTCCTGGAGGAGCGAATCGGTTTTATGGACATTCCGGCCCTGGTAGAGCGGGCTATGAGCGTGGTCCCTGTTGTCCAGGCCCCCCAACTGGAACAAATCATGGCGGCAGACCGCGCCGCCCGCGATGCCGTGCGCAGCACGGCCAGGTAAGAGGAGAAACACAGTTCTATGGCATTTTATATCATCATTGCAATCTTGATGTTCGGCGTTCTCATTGCCCTCCATGAGTTTGGTCATTTTATTACGGCCAAACTGTTGGGCGTGCGGATCAATGAGTTTTCCATCGGCATGGGTCCCCTGTTGTGGTCTCAAAAACGGGGCGAGACCCAGTATTCTCTGCGTGCCATCCCTATGGGCGGTTTCTGCGCCATGGAGGGAGAAGACGATGATTCGGATGACCCGCGGGCGTTTTCCAATAAGCCTGCCTGGAAGAAATTCATCATTCTGGTGGCTGGGTCCTTTATGAATTTTCTCACAGGTCTGGTGCTCTTCATCCTCATTTTTGGCCAGGCGACGGCCTTTGTTACCCCGGTGATCGCGGACTTCATAGAGGGCTTTCCATACGAGAGCGAGGCGGGGCTCTTACCAGGAGACCGGATCGTATCGGTGAATGGAGAGCATATTTTCAGTAAATCCGACCTGGATTTCTTCTTTTCCCGTGCCGGAGGAGAAAATATGGACCTGGTGATAGAGAGAAATGGACAGAAGCTGGTGAGGGAGGATTTCCCGCTGGTCCCCCGGGAGTATCCGGGCTATGACCGGCTGATGTATGGTCTCACCTTTACCGTCCAGGAGGCGACCCCGTTCACAAGGCTCCAGCAGAGCTGGTACAGCGCTGTCGATATGGTGCGGCTGGTCAAGATTAGCCTTGTGGACCTCTTCAGCGGGAGGGCCGGCATCAAAGACATGTCCGGTCCCATTGGGATCGTCAATGCCATCGGCGAGGTGGGCGCGGAGTCGGAAAGCAGAATGGATGCCCTGATGAATATCCTTAATTTTGTCGCCTTCATCGCCATCAACTTGGCCGTGATGAACCTCCTACCCATACCAGCCCTGGATGGCGGCCGCATTTTCTTCTTAGTGGTCAATGGGATATTTACGCTGTTCACGCGCAGAAGGCTGGACCCCAAATATGAGAGCTATGTCAATGCCGCCGGCTTTGTCTGTCTCATTCTTCTTATGGTGGTAGTGGCCGTCAATGATGTTTTGAAATTGATTCAATAGGGTGATCGCTATGACAAAACAGATCCTTGTTGGGGGCGTTCCCGTGGGGGGGAACGCTCCCATTCCCATCCAGTCTATGTGCAATACCCGGACCGACGATGTCGCGGCCACCGTGGCGCAGATCAAACGCTTGGAGGCGGCGGGGTGTGAGATCATTCGGGTGGCGGTCCCCGACATGGCCGCAGCAAGGGCCGTCGGGGCGATCCGGGAGCAGATATCCATTCCGCTGGTGGTGGACATCCATTTCGACTATCGGTTGGCACTGGAGGCAGTAGCCGCCGGAGCGGATAAGGTGCGCATCAACCCCGGCAACATCGGGGCCCCGGAGCGGGTGAAGGCGGTGGCGCAGGCGTGCAGGGTCCGGGGGGTCCCCATCCGTATCGGAGTCAACGGTGGTTCCCTGGAAAAACCTCTGCTGGCCAAATATGGAGGCATTACGCCCGAGGCCTTGGTGGAGTCGGCTTTTGGGCATATCGAGCTGCTGCATAGATATGACTTTGATGATATCTGCGTATCGTTGAAATCTTCCGACGTGCGGACCACCATGGCGGCCTATCGTCTGATGAGTGAGAAAAGTGACTATCCTTTACACCTCGGCGTCACAGAGACGGGCACGCTCCGTATGGGGACCATCAAATCCGCCATCGGGATTGGAGGTCTGCTCGGCTTTGGAATTGGGGACACGATCCGGGTTTCCCTTTCTGCCGACCCTGTGGAGGAGGTGTCTGCCGCGCGGGATATCCTGAAGGCGCTGGGAATCCGGCGGGATGGGCCGAATCTGATTTCATGCCCTACCTGTGGACGTACCCGCATCGACCTGATCCGGTTGGCCCAGGAAGTGGAACAGCGGCTGGAGCATGTGCAGAAACCGCTGACCGTCGCTGTTATGGGATGCGTGGTCAATGGGCCAGGTGAGGCGGCATCGGCGGACGTAGGTATCGCAGGAGGAGATGGCGTAGGGCTGCTGTTCCGCAAAGGGGAGATCGTGAAGAAAGTGCCTCAGGACCAGCTGGTGGACGAGCTGTTTTCACTGATCGATGAGATCTGACGTGAGAACAGAGAGAGTACGAAGGAGCCTTTACATATGCCTGAGCAAGAGAAAATTCCACTGTTGAGCCTATTTTCCGCCTGGGTCCCGCCGGCTGATCTGCGGCCCATGCTGGTAGAAATGCTGGTGACTGGGGCGGTGATCGACAAGCGGGTGCGGAGTATCCAGGCCGACCTCCAATGCCCGGTCTGCCCAAGCGATGCGCTCCGGACCAGAATGGAGCAGGAACTGGCATCGGCCTACGGCGTACGCAGCGTGGCGTTTCGATTCTTCACACCAGCTCCCGCACAAGCGGCAGCAGAGGTGGAGGAGGCGCCTCCTATGCCGACGGAGGCAGATATGCCGCCGGAACCGGAGGAGACATGCCCTCAGCACTTGGACATGGCGCCGGAAGACCCTATGGAGATATTCCGGCGCACCGAACGCATCCGGCAAGAGGCGCTGAGGAACATCAAGCCGGCGGTGCCATCTGAAAAACGGGAAAAGGCCAGCGGGAACAAGCTCCTCTTTGGAAAGATCATCAAAAGATTTCCCTGTATTGAAATGAAAGACATCGCCTTGGACTCTGAAATGGTGACCATCGAGGGGGACGTTTTTGCGACCGACCATGTGGAGATGAAGAAGCGGGGCGCCTGGATTGTTCGTTTTGATATCACAGACCGCACCAATTCTATTCGGGTGGCGAAGTTCCTGGTGGGAGACGAGGGGAAGGCCTTGGCCGGGGCATTGAAGGAGGGTCAGCACCTGATCGTGCAGGGGAGGGTAAGCCCCTATCAGGGGGAACTCCAGATCGAGCCCACCGGCATTGCCGAAGGACAAAGGCCGCCGGCCCGGCAGGACATGGCGGAAGAGGGGAAGCGGGTGGAACTGCATCTTCACACCCGTATGTCCTCCATGGACGCCACAACGGATATCAAGGAGGTCATCAAGCGGGCGGCGGCTTGGGGACATCCGGCCATCGCCATCACGGACCACGGTGTCTGCCACGATTTTCCCACGGCCTATTCCACGGCCCAAAAGGCCGGCATTAAGATGCTCTTTGGGGTGGAGGCCTATTTTATCAATGACGTAGATGATATGCCCACTGTGCGCGGGACGATGGATGCTTCGTTCTGCGAGGAATATGTCTGCTTTGATTTGGAGACGACGGGGCTGGATTCTAGAAAGGATAGGATCACCGAGATCGGTGCTGTGGTCCTGAAAAACGGTGTGGTCACCGATGAGGTCTTCTCCACTTTTGTGGACCCGGAGCGGCCCATTCCCTATGAGGTGTCCCAGCTCACCGGAATCACCGACGATATGGTGCGGGGGGCGCCGTCACAGTCTGAAGCCGTACGGCAGTTTCTGAAATTCGTCAACGGACGCCCCTTGGCGGCCCACAATGCCGGCTTCGATGTGGGATTCATCGCCGAGGCATGCCGCCGGATGGGGGTTTCTCTGGATGTGACGGCGGTGGATACCCTGCCTCTGGCCCAGGCGTTGCTGCCACAGCTCTCCAAGCATAAGCTGGATGTAGTTGCCGACCATCTTGGGCTCCCGTCCTTCAACCACCACCGGGCCACCGATGACGCTTCCACAGTGGCATACATGCTGGTGCCCTTCTTTAAACGTCTGGAGGAGGAGCACGGTATTCATTCACTGGATCCCATCAACCGTTGGGCGGCAGAGCGGAATCAGAAACGAAAGGGAAAGCGCCGGGCCCGGCATCTCATTGTCCTGGCCCGAAATCAGACCGGTTTGCGCAATCTCTATAAGCTGGTATCCAAAGCCCATCTGGAGCACTTTCAACGCAAACAGTACCCAGTGATGCCCAAAAGCCTCATCGATGAGAACCGAGAGGGACTTCTTATGGGCTCTGCCTGCGAGGCCGGGGAGCTCTTCCAGGCGGTGGCCCGCCGTTCCTCCTGGGCGGAGCTTAAACGGATTGCCTCCTGGTATGACTACTTGGAGATCCAACCCATCAGCAACAACGCCTTTATGCTGCGCCCAGACAAGAACGGACGGACCATGGCGCGGGACGAGGAGGAGTTGAGAGACTTTAACCGAACCATCGTAGAGCTCGCCCATGAGATGGGCAAGCCGGTGGTGGCCACTGGAGATGTCCACTTCCTGGACCCAGAGGATGAGATTTACCGCCATATCCTCTTGAACACGAAGGGATTCGAGGATGCGGATGCGCCCAATCCCCTTTATTTCCGTACCACGGATGAAATGCTGCGGGAATTCTCTTATCTGGGGGAGGAGACCGCCCGGGAGGTGGTCATCGACAACACACATCTGATCGCAGCCTGGTGCGGGGACCTGAACCCGCTACCAAATGGGCTCTTTGCCCCTAAACTGGAGGACTCCGAGGGAGAACTTAAGCGTCTGGTATGGGGAAAAGCAAAGCGCCTTTACGGAGAGAGCCCTCCTCAGATTGTAGTGGACCGTATTGAGACGGAGCTCCATGATATTCTCATGCGTCACTATGATGTGATTTATATGTCTGCCCAGAAGCTGGTGCAGGATTCTCTGGACCACGGCTACTTGGTGGGTTCCCGTGGGTCTGTGGGCTCGTCCATCGTGGCTTTTATGTCCGGGATCACGGAGGTCAACGCCCTGCCGCCGCACTATCGCTGCCCCAACTGTAAACATGCTGATTTCGAGGCGGCCAAGGAGGGGGGCTGGGGCTGCGGGGCGGATATGCCCGATGCGGTGTGTCCGGTCTGCGGAGCCAAATATGAGAAGGATGGGTTCAACATCCCCTTCGAAACCTTTTTGGGCTTTGGCGGTGATAAGGTACCCGATATCGACCTGAACTTCTCCGGCGAATATCAGTCCAGCGCCCATCGCCATACCTTTGAACTGTTTGGCGAGTCCCACGTATTTCGGGCGGGGACCATCGGCACCGTTGCGGAAAAGACGGCTTTCGGCTACGTAAAGAAGTATATGGAGGAGCGAGGAAAGACCGCTACCAAAGCGGAGATGCTGCGGCTGGCCAAGGGCTGTACCGGCGTCAAGCGGACCACCGGACAGCACCCGGGCGGTATGGTGGTCATTCCTCAGGACAAGGAGATTTACGACTTCTGTCCGGTCCAGCATCCCGCGGACGACACCGACACCGATATCATCACGACCCATTTCGAATATCACTCTATGGAGTCCAACCTTTTGAAACTGGACATGCTGGGACACGATGACCCGTCCATGATTCGTATGATGGAGGACCTGACGGGGGTGGACGCCAAGACGATTCCCCTGGACGACCCGGGTACACGGTCTATTTTCATCACCTCAGAGGTGCTGGGCTACCAGGATGACCCTGTTTTGGGACCCACCGGGGCCACCGCTATCCCGGAATTCGGCACCTCGTTTGTCCGGGGTATGCTGGAGGAGACCAAGCCGGAGGAGTTCGATATCCTGGTGCGTCTGTCCGGGTTCTCCCATGGAACCGACGTCTGGCTTGGCAATGCAAGGGACCTCATTCTCTCCGGTACCGCTACCGTTGGACAGGCAATCGGCTGCCGCGATGATATTATGATCTATCTGATCTCCTGCGGAATGCCGGAGAAACGGGCCTTTAAGATCATGGAGGCTGTGCGAAAGGGCAGGGGGCTTCCGGAAGGGGCGGAGGAGGAGATGAAGGCGGCCGGCGTGCCGGACTGGTACATTGGCTCCTGCAAGAAAATCGCCTATCTGTTCCCCAAGGCCCATGCAGTGGCCTACGTTATGATGGCCTTTCGTATCGCCTGGTTCAAAGTCCACGAGCCTTTGGCCTTTTATGCGGCGTATTTTTCCATCCGTGCCAAAGCATTCGATGCGACTGTCATGTGCATGGGGCTCGATCGCGCCAAGGCCAAAATGGCTGAGATCCGTGCCAAAGACAAAGAGGCCACCGCTGTAGAGCAGGATATGCTCACCACTTTGGAGGTGGTATACGAATTTTATATCCGGGGCTTCACGTTCGACCAGATGGACCTCTACCGTTCTGATGCGGTGCGCTTTGGGGTGGATAAGGAGCATGGGGCGCTGATCCCGCCCTTTATGGCGATCCCAGGCTTGGGAGAGACCGCCGCCCTCTCGATTGTAGAACAGCGGAAAGGGAAGCAGTATCTCTCCATCGAGGAGTTTTCTGCTGACTGTCCCAAGGTGACCAAGTCCCACATTGAGCTTTTAAAAAACTGTGGGGCACTGGCCGGGATGCCGGATACCAGTCAAATGACCCTGTTTTAAATAGACAGGCCGTCAGTCTAGAAAAATGAAGAGTTTCTTCTTGACTTTAGCGCGGTAGCGTGGTAATATACAAAAGCCATTATGAGAGAAAGGGGGGCCTCCCCTTGGCCTATGCCATCAATACCCCGGAGGGGACCCGAGACCGGCTTTTTGCGGAGTGCCGGGAGCGGCGCCAGGTCCAGACGGCGCTTACCACGCTGTTCCAGCGCAGAAGCTATGCCGAGGTGAGCACACCGGAAGTGGAGTTCTACGATCTTTTCCTGCAGTCCGGCAATCCCATGCCGCAGGAGAGCATGCTCAAGATCATTGACCGCTCTGGAAAGATCATGGTAATGCGGCCTGACTGTACCACGCCCATCGCCAGGGTAGCAGCGACCAAACTCAAGGCCGTGCCGCTGCCGCAGCGGCTTTATTACGATCAGACTGTGTTTCGCTCCGGGCAGGAGCATAAAGGAGGCAGTAGTGAGATCGCTCAGTGCGGTGTGGAACTCATCGGGGCCGCGGGACGGAAGGCCGACCTGGAAATGGTGGCCATGGCAGTGGACGCGCTTCGCGCCTGCGGGCTCAAGCAGTTTCATATCGAGTTGGGCCATGTAGGCTTTTTTAGAGACTTAGCTGGGCGGATGGACATGCCCGCAGAGGCGATGGAACAGATGCGTGTGCTTATCGAAGGCAAAAATTTTGCAGCGCTGGGCGATATGCTGGAGCCCTATGCGGGGCAGTCTGCCAGTACGGCCCTCAGGCGTCTTTCCAGACTTTTTGGCGGGGCAGAGGTGTTGGACGAGGCGGAGCGCCTCACGGGAGGCAGCAGTGCGCTGACCTATCTGCGCAAACTTTACACGGAGCTCGCGCAGGCTGGATACGGAGCGTATATCCGCTTTGATATGGGCTTGGTGCATCAGATCGACTACTACACAGGGGTCGTTTTCCGGGGCTATGTGGAGGGAGCAGGCGATGCCGTTCTCTCCGGTGGGAGATACGACCGATTGGTGGAGGCGTTTGGAAGGAGGGCGCCGGCCACAGGCTTTGCCGTGGATGTGGACGCAGTCGCGGGCTGCCTCCCCAGCCGGGAGCCCCCACGGGTCAAGTTCCTGGTCCATTTCGGGGGAGGGGAGCTCTCCAGGGCCCTAAAGGCAGTTGACGAACATGCTGTGGGTACTTGCGAGCTCTCACCTTGTGAGAACTTGGATGAGACGGAGCGGCTGGCACGCGAAAAGGGAGCCGGGGCGGTCCTGGTGCTGGAAGAGGGAACCGAGAGGGTGGTGCAGCTGTGAGCGAGAGATTGAGGATCGCCCTTACCAAGGGCAGGCTACAGGATCAGTCTGTAGAGCTCTTTGAGGCGATGGGGCTGGACTGCACACCTGTTCGCCACCCGGGACGGCGGCTGGTGCATGCCATACCCAATTATCCGCTGGACGCGGTGCTGGCCAAGGCCCCCGACGTCATCACCTATGTGGAGCACGGGGTCTGTGATCTGGGGATTGCCGGCAAGGATACTATTCTGGAGCAGGGGAAGTCCTTTTATGAGGTGTTGGACCTAGGCTTTGGAAAGTGTCGATTTGCTTTGGCGGTAAAACAGGGGACAGACTTTTACGGTACTTATAAGACCAGAAGAATCGCGACCAAATATCCCAATGTGGCGCGGAAGTTTTTTGAGGAAAAAGGGATGGATGTGTCCATCATCAAAATCGAGGGATCTGTGGAGCTGGCTCCGATTCTGGATTTGGCAGATGCCATTGTGGATATTGTGGAGACTGGAGTAACGCTGCGGGAAAATGGCCTGATCCCGATTGAAGATGTGGCGCAGGTGAGTGCCAGACTGATTGTCAATACAGCCAGCATGAAGCTGCATAAAGCTGTAATCGACGACTTTGTCAGCCGCTGTGAGCAGGAATTGGAGAGACGCAGATGATCAGAATCATTAAGGCCGATGGGACTGCAGAACGGGAACAGATCGCTTCCATGCGCTCGAGGGCGGCGGAGGTTGGCGCAGATATTGAACGGGCTGTTGGCGCGGTGATGCAGGATGTAAGGGAGAAAGGCTTTTCAGCTGTAGAAAAATATTCGCTTCAGTTTGACCGAAAAGCCCCCTATGAGATCGGTATGGAAACGCTGGAGGAGGCCTATGCCCGTTGCACCGGCGGGCTCATCTCGGCGATGGAACATGCGGCTGCTAACATTCGAGACTATAATGAGGCGCTGCTGGCGACGTCGCGGGAGTGGATCTCACCGGATGGAGGCATTGTGGGGCGAGTGGTCCGGGGACTTACCAGGGTGGGGCTATATGTGCCCGGCGGAACGGCGGCCTATCCCTCCTCCGTATTGATGAATGCCATTCCCGCCAAGGTGGCTGGAGTAAAGGAGCTCATCATGGTGACCCCGCCTACGGAAAACCTCAATGATGCAGTGCTGGCGGCGGCAAAAATTGCCGGTGTGGACCGGGTCATAGCCGTGGGAGGTGCCCAGGCGGTGGCGGCGCTGGCCTATGGAGCAGGCTTCATCCCCAAAGTCGATAAGCTGGTGGGGCCGGGCAATGCCTATGTGGCCGCCGCGAAGCGCATGGCGTATGGTACATTGGACATCGATATGGTAGCCGGCCCCTCTGAGGTGCTGGTCATCGCCGATGAAAGCGCCGATCCCAAATACGTGGCTGCCGACCTGCTGAGCCAGGCGGAACATGACCGGCTGGCTTCCTCTGTGCTCCTTACAACATCACAGGGGCTGGCCACACGGGTGGATGCCGAAATCATCCGTCAGACCAGCTATCTGGGCCGTTCAGAGATCATTGCGGCGTCTCTGCGTGATTTCGGGTGCGCGATTGTATGCCGGGACTTGAAACAGGCGGCAGAACTGGCCAATGAGGTCGCACCGGAGCATCTGGAAATCGTAACGGAAGATCCCAGGTCCCTGCTGCCGGACATCCAAAATGCCGGTGCGGTATTCCTGGGAGCATGGTCTCCGGAGCCTCTGGGCGACTATTTGGCCGGCCCTGATCATGTGCTCCCCACCTCAGGGACCGCGCGATTCTTTTCGCCCCTTTCGGTGGACAGCTTCCTCAAGACCATGAGTGTGGTGGAGTTCAGCAGGGAGACATTGGCCCCCATCCGGGAGGAAATCGTGACAATGGCGGAGGCGGAACACCTCACTGCCCATGCAAACTCCATTCGGGTGCGTTTTGAATAGGGGGAATACGATGGCACGAATTTCCAATATTTCCCGGGAAACAAAGGAGACCTCCATCCAGGCTAGGCTGAATTTGGGAGGAGGAGAGGTCCGAGTGGATACCGGGATCGGCTTTTTGGACCATATGCTCCACGCGATGGCCTTTTATGCGGGATTTGGGCTGGATCTGACGGCGCGTGGAGATCTGAACGTGGACGGCCATCATACGGTGGAGGATACGGGGATCGTTTTAGGCCAGGCCATTCGGGAGGCGTTGGGAGATAAGCGGGGAATCCGTCGTTTCGGGAGCGCCTATGTACCGATGGATGAGGCGCTGGCCTTTACATCGCTGGATTTCTCCGGCAGGGCGTTTTTGGTTTTTGATGCCGACATGCCGCAGGAACGGATTGGAGACTATGATTCCTGTTTGACCGAAGAATTTATGCGGGCCCTGGCCTTCAATGGAGGAATCACGCTCCACCAAAGGGGAGTTTATGGGAAGAATGCCCATCATATCACAGAGGCGCTTTTTAAGTCGCTGGGTCTGGCGATGAAGGATGCGGTACGTGTGGAGGGGCAGGAGGTCACCTCGACTAAGGGAGTTTTGTAATGTCAAATAGCTTTACGGCAATTGTGGATTATGGAGTCGGGAATTTAAAAAGTGTGACCAATGCCATGACATACCTGGGGATGAAGACATGTATCACCAGTGACGCAAAGGAGTTGGAACGGGCGGATGCCATCATTCTGCCGGGGGTCGGCGCCTTCCCGGACGCAATGGAGCGGCTGCGGGCTCCGGGGTTGGACCGGGTCTTGGCCGTGCAGGCAGAGAAAAAGCCGATTTTGGGGATATGCCTGGGGATGCAGCTCCTGTTTGACGAGGGGGAAGAGGTTAGGGCATGTAAAGGGTTAGGACTTGTCCATGGCCGTGTAAAGCGGCTTAAGACCGACTGCAAGCTGCCCCATATCGGTTGGAACAGCCTTCGATTTCAGAACGGGTCCCCGCTCTTCCGGGGGCTGGAGGATGGGAAATACGTCTATTTTGTACATTCCTACTGTGGCGTAGCCGCCGACGAGGGCGACGTGATCGCCCGTACCGAGTATGGACCTTCGGTGGTGGCCGCGGTATCCCATGGGACTGTGTTTGGCTGCCAGTTCCATCCGGAGAAAAGTGGAGAAACCGGGCTGCAGATTCTGAAAAATTTTGGGGAGTTGAACCAATGATACTTTTACCGGCCATAGATATGAAGGATGGTCGCTGCGTCCGCCTTCATAAGGGCGTGTTTCGTACCGCACATCAAGTGGCAGACAGCGCATTGGAGACCGCAAAGCGGTTTGCAGATGCCGGAGCCAAATGGGTTCATATGGTGGATTTGGATGGTGCGAGGGACGGAGTGAGAAAGAACTTCCCCTATATTTACGAAGTGATTCAGCAGTCCGGCCTGCGGGTGGAACTGGGGGGGGGTATCAAATCCATACCGGATGTCATTACGGTGGTGGAGTCCGGTGCAGCAAGAGCTGTGATCGGCTCCGCCGCAGTCTCACATCCCGAAGTGGTGGACTATGCCCTCTCGCAGTGGGGCTCCGAGAGAGTAGCCGTTGGGATTGATTGCCTGAACGGCAGGGTGCGAACCGCCGGCTGGGAGGAAGACTCGGGCTTGGACTGCGTGGAATTTGCGCGGCAGATGGAGGGAAAAGGCGTAAGGACAATTATCTTTACAGATATTGCGACAGATGGTATGCTCTCCGGCCCCTCCTTTGTGCAGCTCTCCGATCTTCAGCGTGCGGTCAATTGTGATATTGTGGCGTCCGGTGGGGTGACTACGCTGGATGACGTCAGGCGCCTGCGGGATATGGGGCTCTATGGAGCCATCATTGGAAAGGCATATTACGCCGGAACCATTGACTTGGCGGAAGCCATAAAGGAGGCGGGGGCACAATGTTAGCCAAGCGGATCATTCCCTGCTTGGATGTGCGGGATGGCCGAGTCGTCAAGGGAGTCAATTTCGTCCAGATTCGGGATGCGGGGGATCCGGTGGAGTTGGCGCGCTATTATTCCGATCAGGGCGCAGATGAAATTGTGTTTTTGGATATTACAGCCACCAGTGATGGCCGGGCCACGGTGGCCGATGTAGTGGAGCGGACGGCGGAGCAGGTTTTTGTCCCTTTGACGGTGGGAGGAGGAATCCGCACACTGGAGGATTTTCAACTTTTGTTGCGGGCAGGGGCGGACAAGATTTCTGTAAATTCCGCCGCAGTAAAGGACCCCACCCTTATTTCGCGGGCGGCGGAACGGTTTGGCTCGCAGTGTGTGGTCCTGGCTATCGACGCCAGAAGCAGGGGCGACGGCACCTATGAGGTGGTGGTGGCGGGAGGCCGCACCCCCACGGGGCTGGATGCAGTGGAGTGGGCCAAGAAAGGGGAAGCACTGGGGGCAGGTGAGATCCTTCTCACCTCCATGGATGCCGACGGGACCAAGACTGGATTTGATTTGGACATGACGCGGGAGGTCACTGCGGCGGTGGGGATCCCCGTGATCGCTTCGGGTGGCTGCGGCTCACTGGAGCACTTTGCCCAGGCCTTTGAGACCACCGGCTGCGACGCCGCGCTGGCGGCTTCTCTTTTTCACTTTGGAGAGCTGACGGTTCCGGTGGTCAAGGAGTTCCTCAGAGCGCGGAATATCCCTGTGAGGTGACGGTATGCTGGATGATATCATCGAGCTGGCTTTGGATGTTGTCGGCGAACTTACGGAGGCCGCATTTTCCTCGGGGACGGGGAGGACCAGGCGAGAGAAGACAATGAAAGCCACCCCAAAGAGGTCGGTAAAGCGGGAGAAAGGCAGAAAAGAGGACCCATGGGATTGGAAAGAGGAGACGCCGCCCTGGGAGAAATGAGAGGAACGCCATGTTTGAGCTGGATCAACTGTTTCAGAAATCAGATTTGATTCCTGTTATCATCCAGGATGCAGATACAAAAGATGTTTTGATGCTGGGGTTCACCAACCGCGAGGCGGTGGACTTGACGCTAAAGACACGGACTGCATGGTTTTGGAGTCGCAGCCGGAAACAGTTGTGGAATAAGGGGGAGACCTCGGGCAACTTCCTCCATGTCGTCAAAATTCTGACGGACTGCGACACCGATACGCTGCTGTATTTCTGCCGGCCGGACGGCCCTGCCTGCCATACAGGAGCCAGAAGCTGCTTTTTTAATCTCATTCAGGAGGACGGAAGATGAACGACACATGGAAAAAGCTTTATACCGTGGTTCAGGACCGCCGTGTCAACCCACAGGAGGGCTCATATACCTGCTATCTCTTTGAGAAGGGACTGGACAAGATACTCAAAAAGGTGGGGGAAGAGTGCAGCGAGACCTTGATCGCGGCCAAAAACGGCATACAGGGGGAGACCGTGGGAGAGATTTCCGATCTGCTCTACCACCTCACTGTGCTGATGGTGGAACAGAACATCCCTCTTGAGGCAGTTATGGACGAGCTGGACCGCCGAAGTCAAAAAATCGGCAATCTGAAAACCTTCCATCAGAGCGACCATGAGAGTTGAGCAATAAAAACCGGGTGTGCGCCAAAAACAAGGGCGCACACCCGGTTTTTATTGTAAAAGCTTTTGGAGCTGCTCACGGCTCAAAAGACCGGCGGTCAGAGCTTCAGTGGCTGCCGATTCTTCTCAAGTCTCCTGCCAGCCTTTGCATACATCGATCCATCCCGCGCTCCCGGCGCACTGTTCCAGCTCAGACAGGGAGAGCTCTACGGCGGAGTTGGCGCTTCCTGCCGCAGGAAAGACAGTGGTGAAGCGCTGCAGTGAGATATCCAGATAGGTGATCACATTGGAGTGCTCAATCGCGAAGGGACATACGCCGCCAATGATATCTCCGGTAAATTCCAGGACCTGATCCGGTGTAAGCATGGTGGCTTTATGGTGGAACTGCCCTTTGAACTTGCTGTTGTCGATTTTGGCGTCCCCGGCGCAGACAATGAGAAGCGCCCCGTCCTCATGGAGAAAGGAGAGGGTCTTGCCAATGCGGGCCGGTTCACAACCCACAGCCTGCGCCGCCAGCTCCACAGTGGCGCTGGAGACGTCAAACTCCCGAATCCGATCTTCCAGCCCCTTCGCCCGGAAAAAGGCGCGCACCTTTTCAATCGCCATATTACCGGACTTCTCTCTTCTTTTCAGCCTTGGCCAGGAAGCGGTCTACGGCGATGATAAAGCGCCCGTGGACCCCTTTTCCGATCAGGCCGCTCTCGTCATAGGCCGCCACGGAGAAGGTGAGAGCCTTGCCATTGATTTCTGTGAGTTCCGCCTCTGCCCAGACCTTCATGCCGATGGGAGTGGCGGCGTCGTGAGTGATGTCCAGGCGGGTCCCCACGGTGCCCTCACCCTCAGAGAGGCAGCCGGCCGTGGCGTCGACTGCGGCGTGCTCCATCAGGGCCACCATCCAGGGGGTGGCAAATACGGGGACAAGACCGGAGCCTGCGGCGGCGGCAGTATTCTGGTCAGTGACCACGGTCTCGGCACGGCCCTTCAGGCCGATGACAAGCGACATAAGAAACAACTCCTTTGTAAAAGTAGAATTGGTAATAGTGTAGCCCAAATTTCGCCTGTTTGCAAGAGAAAAACCCGTCCGCCGGAAGCACGGCGGACGGGTCATGTGTCAGGAGGCGTTCATCAGACGGACCCACTGATCATTGTAGAGCGTGCGGATCTCAGCTGGCAGGCAGGAGAAGGTTTCGCACTGCTCGGACATAAAGGCCGTGTCGGGATAGGCGAAGGAGTCTTCGACTACCTCGGTCCCCAACTCCTCGCGGACGGAGAGCAGGGGCGTGGAATACCAAGTCTCCTCACAGTTTTTAAGCCCTGCGGCAGTGGAGCACATAAAGTTGATGAACTTTTCGGCGTTCTCCTTGTTTTCAGCGCCTTTGGGAATGCACATGGCGTCCACATAGCGGTTAGTACCCTCACGGGGCAGGGCAAAGGCCAGGACGTCGTTATTTTCTTTCATGGTCAGATAGTCCCCGTAATAATAGACGCCGATGGCCGCGTTCTCGCCCTCCAACTTTTCAAAAATATCATCCATAACATAGGCCTGCAAAAGGGGCTTCTGCGCAATCAACTGATCCACAGCCTCTTCGATTTGTGCGGAGTCTGTGGTGTTATAAGAGTAGCCCAGACGTTTGAGTGAGATACCAATGGTGTCCCGAGAATTGTCGAACATAAGGATGTCCCCGGCATATTTTTCATTCCAGAGAACATCCCAAGTCTCCATATCCTCGCCCTCGTCCACCATGGTAGGATTATAGATAATGCCCAAAATACCAAACATATAGGGCACGGAGTAAAGATTTTCGGGATCATATTCGGGGTTCAGCAGGGAAGGGTCGATATCCTGAAAATTAGGGATATGATCAAAATTCAAGGGCTCCAGCATATCCTCCTCGATCATCTGCCCAATCATATAATCGGAAGGAATGATCACGTCATAGCCGCCGGACCCGCCGGCCAACTTGCCATACATCGCTTCATTGGAGTCATAGGTCTGGTAATTGACCTTGATCCCGGTTTCGGCCGTAAAGTCGTCTAGCACCGACATATCGATGTATTCGCCCCAGTTGTAGACGTTGACCACGCCGCCGGAGGCGTCGTTGCCGGACGAAGTTCCGTTCCCACCGCAAGCTGTGAGAGCCAGGGTGAGCACACTGGCTGAGGCCAGCAGCAATGCCAGAGTCTTTTTCAATTGCTTTCTTTTTCCCCTTTCAAAATAATAAGGATAGAGATATACCAAGGGTCATCCGGCCCCAGATACCAAATCAGGAATGGGCGGTGAGGGCTGCCTGCTGCATCTTACGACGGCGCTCTTGGCTGGCTTGACGCAGATTGACGATGACCATCAGAATCACCACAGCTGCAAAGAGCAGGGTGGAGAGGGCGTTGATTTCAGGGCTGACCCGTTTTTTCGCCATGGAGTAGATGACCATGGAGAGAGTCTGGGTCTGTGCGCCGGCGGTAAAATAACTGATGACGAAATCATCGATGGACAAGGTGAAGGCGATGATGAGACCGTTCACCACGCCCGGCATGATTTCCGGAAGAATGACGCTGCGGAAAGCGTGAAAACCGTGGTCGCCAAGGTCCTGTGCCGCCTCATAGATATTGGGATCGAGTTGACGCAGCTTGGGCATGACGGAGAGGATCACATTGGGCACGTCAAAGGTGATATGTGCGATGAGCAGGGTTACAAACCCCATATTCCATTTCACGCCCAGAAGCTGACCAAGAGAGCCGTTAAACGCGGCCACTCCAAACAAAAAAAGGAGCATCATGGATACGCCGGTAATGATGTCCGCGTTGGTCAGAGGAATGTTATTGATGGTCATGAAGACGTTGCGGGACCTGCGCTTCAGATTTCGGAATCCAATGGCTGCGGCGGTGCCCATAATGGTGGAAAGGAATGCGGCCAGGGCGGAGACGGCCAGCGTGACCCAGAGGGCGTTCAAAATCATATCATTATGGAACAGCTCTACATACCAGTCCAGCGTAAAACCGGCCCAAACCGCCTTGGACTTGGATGCGTTAAAGGAAAAGACCACCAGCACCAAAATGGGCGCATACAGAAAGAGAAAGCAGAGAAGAAGAAAAAAACGCCCCAGAATACCGTTTTTTTTCACAGCGTCACGCCCTCCTCTCCGTCACCGAAGTGATTCATAACAGCCATGCAGACCATAACGATCACCATCATGACTAGGGAAATGGCGCTGCCGAGATGGGGGTTATAGGCACTGCCCAAGAACTGCATATCGATCAGGTTGCCCAGCAGCAGCGTCTTGCTGCCGCCCAAAAGGCGGGAGATGGCAAAGGTGGAAACAGAGGGGATGAACACCATGGTGATTCCGGAAAGGACGCCGGGGAGAGAGAGCGGCAGGATCACACGACGGAATACAGTGATGCTGTCCGCGCCTAAGTCCTGCGCGGCCTCGATGACTTTGGGGTCGATTTTTTCAATGACGGAAAAGATGGGCAGAACCATGTAGGGCAGGAAGTTGTAGACCATGCCCAGCACGATCGCACCTTGGGTGTCAATCATCTGAAAGGGGCCCAGTCCCAAAAGACCCAGCAGGGTGTTGATAAGGCCATGGCGCTCCAAAAGAAATTTCCAGGAGTAAGTCCGGAGCAGAAAGTTCATCCACATAGGCAGCATAATGAGCATGTTGGCCATGCGGTGGAGCCAGCCGGATTCCCGCGCCAGCAGATAGGCAAGGGGATAGCCGATCAAAAGGCAGACGACTGTTGCGATGGCTGCGAGAAGAAAAGAACGGCCGAAAGCCGAGGTGTATTGTGCCATATCCTGAAAATTGGACAGGGTAAAGCCGCCGCCGTCGGTGGTAAAGGCATATAGGGTAATGATGAGAATAGGGGCTACCACAAAAAGACCCATCCACCCCACATATGGATAGGAGATCGCCTTATTCTTCATCGGCGTCCTCCGCGTCTTCACTGAGCTCGTCATACTCGTCGCTGTAGGAGCTGTAGTCGCCGAACTTGCCGGAATAGGAGCTCTTTTTCATGATATGGAAGCCGTCAGGATCGATCTTCACGCCGATTTTCGCCCCTACAGGAGAGAAGTCGGTGGTCTGAATGAGCCACTTAAAACCGCGGAAATCCACGATGATGTCATAGTGGACTCCCTTAAAGGTGACCTCCGTAACCGTGCCCGTGAGCTGTCCCTCTTCTTCCGGCACGATATCGATATCCTCGGGGCGAATGACCACATCCACCGGCTCATCTTTTTGAAAGCCGCTGTCCACGCAGGAAAATTTCTTTCCATACATGCCTACCACACCATCGGCATGCATGATTCCGTCAATGATGTTGGACTCCCCGATGAAATCGGCCACGAATGCGTTCTTGGGCTCATTGTAGATATCGGTGGGAGAGCCAATCTGCTGGATGTTCCCCTTGTCCATGACCACGATGGTGTCGGACATGGTGAGGGCCTCCTCTTGGTCGTGGGTCACGTAGATAAAGGTGATCCCCACCTGCTGCTGGATCTTCTTCAGCTCGATCTGCATATCCTTGCGCAGCTTCAGGTCTAACGCACCCAAAGGTTCATCGAGAAGGAGGACTTGGGGACGGTTGACAATCGCGCGGGCGATGGCGATCCGCTGCTGCTGACCGCCGGAGAGAGAATCCACGCTGCGCTTGCCATAGCCGGGGAGATTGACCAGTTCCAGGGCCTCGTTAACCCGCTGTTCGATCTCTTTTTCGGGCACCTTGGCGATCCGCAGGCCGAAAGCGATGTTTTCAAAAAGGTTCATATGGGTAAACAGGGCGTACTTCTGGAATACGGTGTTGACCTTCCGCTTATGGGGAGGAACATCATTAATCCTCACGCCGTCGAAAAACACGTCTCCAGAGGTGGGCGACTGAAAACCACCGATGATCCGCAGAGTGGTTGTCTTGCCACAGCCACTGGGGCCGAGCAGCGTGAGGAATTCCTTATCGTTGATATAGAGGTTGATGGAGTTCAGCACGACCTCATCATCAAACACCATTCTGAGATCCGACAAGCGGATGAGCTCTTTGGACATTTATCCTCCCCCGTTCTGTCAGGAGGCCTGCCTTCACAGGCCCCGAAATCGCACGAAATATAGCAAGCTTCAATATATATGGTATCGCCGGAAAAGTCAATGCAATTCCAAGTAAATTTTTGAAGGATTTTGGGCCAGGGTTTATTACATCTCATCTCGCCTGTACAGGGGCTGAGAAACAAGAGGGAAAAGGTACGTTTTTCTTTGGCTTTCGACCCGGAGCGGCTCCGCCGCTCACAGGTAGATAAACGGCAACCGCCCACAAAGAGAAGAAGGCTTTGTGAGAACCTGGAGGAATTAGTGGCCCTGAAGTACCCGGCGTGATTGGCTGTCGAATTCCGGAACAAAAGGGCAGCGCAGCAACGCCCCCTGACGCAGTGCTTCTTCTGCGTCAGGGGGCGCTTTATCACGGCTCATTTGTTTGGAAGTGTGCGAGTTTTGCCGTTGAATGACGCACCGGGAAGCGCCTTGCCGAAATACTCATCCACAAAATCCACATGATCGACCTGCCAGCTCCGGCCGTTCAAGGGTTCCAGAATACCGGCATCTGTCGTGAAGGAAAAGACCAGACGGTAGGACCACAGCGCCTGGAATTTGCGGTCGTAGCGCCGGTTGTCCCGATTCCGGCCGTATTTTCCGTCCCCCAACAGCGGGTGGCCTGCCGCGGCGAATTGGGCGCGGATTTGGTGAGTGCGTCCGGTCACCAGCTCACACTCTACCAGGGACAGTCCGTTTTTCATCTGAAGGGTCCGATAAAGGGTCACAGCGGTGCGTCCGCCGGTGACTGGATGAGAGTGGACCGTCACCTGGTTCCTGGCCTCATCTTTGACGATGTAGCCCTCCAGCTTTCCGGACAGAGGAGCCATCTTTCCGTGGATGGCGCAGAGGTAATATTTCTCGATCTCCCGATCCTTTACCTTTTGGTTCATGATGCGCAGGGCCTCTGCGGTCTTTGCAGCGATAACGATGCCGCCGGTATTGCGGTCAATCCGGTTGCAGAGAGCTGGTGTAAAGGCGTTTTCCTGTTTCGGATTCCACTCATTTTTCTGATATAGATAGGCCTGTATATGGGTGATGAGCGTGTTGACATATTCATGCTCGTCAGGGTGGACCACAAGGCCCGGGCGCTTATTGACCAAGAGAAGGTTCTCATCCTCATAGACAATATCCAGTTGGGGCTGAAAGACGGACAGAAAGGCGTTTTCCGGCGCAGGGGCGTCAAAAAACTCATCATTGATATAGAGTGCAAGCAGGTCTCCCGGATTCAGGCGTGTATCCCGCTTGGCTCCCTTTCCATTGAGCTTCACTCTTTTGAGACGAATGTATTTCTGAGCGAGTGGAGCGGGGAGGAGAGGAACAGCCTTGCCCAGCCAGCGGTCCAGCCTCTGTCCGGCGTCATTTTTTCCAATAGTGAATTCTTTCATAAAACAGGGGGGACCTCCGCAGTCATAATTTTGGACATCTGAATGGTACGGCAGCGCAAGGCAGACGAGGCGGCCGGACCGGTGCCCGGCAACGAGGATAACGAGGCTGGATGTGATTTCTACCCCGAAAAACCCTGCTGGCCCTTGTCCACTGAGGATATTGTATCATAAAAAGAAAAAAAGTGAAGAAAGTATTTGACATTGACAAAACTCTTGACTATAATATTTGACGTGCCATTATGCGAGGTGTGCCATGCGACTGAACCTGAAAGACATCATCCACGTACCCGGGGCGGTCCGTCCGTTCGTTTTCCAGTTGGACCTGTCCGACTTGGAGTTCAGCGGCATCCGGCCTATCGACCGTCCCATATCTGTAACGGGACAGGTCCGGAATATGGCGGGTGCGCTGGTGCTGGAGGGGACAGCCTCCACCACGCTCCACCTGGTTTGTGACCGGTGTGCAAAGCCGTTTACAAGAGAGAAGGTGGTTCCCATCTCTACACTCCTCGCCACCGAACTGGCCGATGAGGCCAACGATGGTGAGATTGTCCTGCTGGACGGTGATGAGGTGGACCTGGGCGAGGTGGCGACCACGGCATTTGTCCTCGCGATGGATACCAAGAACCTCTGCTCAGAGGACTGCAAGGGTATCTGTGCCGGCTGCGGCGTCGACCTGAATGTCGGCGTGTGCCAGTGCAGGCCCGAGGTAGACCCCCGGCTGGCAGTGCTTGCCAAGCTATTGGAGGACAAAGAGAGCGAGTAAACTAGCAGTGCCCGTGAATGGGCAGCCAAGGAGGTGTCACAAATGGCAGTCCCTAAGTCTAAAGTATCCAAGCAGCGCCGCAATAAGCGCCGCAGCTCCGTGTGGAAGCTGGAGACCCCCGGCCTCACCAAGTGCCCCAAGTGCGGCGCTTACCGCCTGCCCCACCGGCTCTGCAAGTCCTGCATGACTTACAATGGCCGCGAGTTCGGCAAGATTGAGACGACCGAGTCAAAGGCCAACTAAACAGGCAGCAAAAAGAAGAGGGGGAGACCCCTCTTTCTTTTTGCATGCAATTTGGGTAGAATATCAGAGATGAGGAGCAAAGGATGTGAGCCTGTGAGCACAAAGATACAGTCGGTTGATGCGGGAAGCCCGGTGGAACGGGCCGGAGTACACGCCGGTGAGACCCTTCTGGAGATTAATGGTCACCGTGTGGTGGATGTGCTGGACTACAAATTCTACGGGTATGATCCCAGGCTCACGTTGACCCTGCGGGCGGAGAACGGAACCACACGGACGGTGAGGCTGCGCAAGCGGGAAGGGGAGGATATGGGGCTCAATTTTGAGACCTATCTCATGGACTGTGCCCGCTCCTGTGCCAACAAGTGTATTTTTTGTTTCGTGGATCAGCTCCCGAAGGGAATGAGAGACACCCTCTATTTTAAAGATGACGACGCCCGCCTCTCTTTTCTTATGGGCAACTATATCACCTTGACCAATCTCTCGGACCGGGAGGCCCAACGGATCATTGATCTGCACATCTCGCCCATCAACGTCTCTGTCCACGCTACGGACCCGGCGCTACGCTCTATGCTTCTGGGCTTTCCCAACGGCGGGCGGGGCCTGGAGCTGATGAGGCGGTTTGCAGAAAACGGCATCACGATGAACTGCCAGATTGTCTCTTGTCCCGGGATCAATGACGGACCCGCCCTCCGTAAGAGCATGGAGGACTTGGTGGGCATGTATCCGGGGGTAAACAGTGTTTCCATCGTCCCGGTGGGGCTGACACGCCACCGCGGAGGGCTTTATCCACTGGAGCCCTATCAGGCTGATACGGCCGCTGCTGTGGTGGATATGGTGGAGGCATACGGCGCAGACTGCAAAGAGCGATTTGGGACCACTGTATTCTGGTGCTCTGATGAATTTTATCTGAAGGCGGGCCGTGATATCCCGGCGGACGAGTATTATGAGGACTATACGCAGCTGGAAAACGGCGTCGGTATGCTGCGGCTTCTGCGAACGGAATTTGACGCGGCGTTGGGACTGATGGACCCGACGGAGAAGCCGGTATCGCCCTTCTCCACAGCCTGCGGGACCTCCGCGGCACCGTGGATACGGGAAATCGTTGACAGAGCGGCGGAGAAATGCCATACTAAGGGGACGGTGTACCCCATTTTAAATGACTTTTTCGGCCATAGCGTCAATGTCTCCGGGTTGGTTACCGGCGGCGACCTGATCCGTCAGTTAAGAGGTCGGGAGCTGGGGGAACGGCTGCTGCTTCCTGTCAACATGCTCCGCCACGGGGAGGACGTGTTTTTGGACGACGTCACGCTGGCAGATGTGGAGCGGGAACTGGGCGTCAAGGTGACCCCTGTCAATCAGGACGGGTTCGATCTGTGCGACGCGATTTTTGAATATCATGAGGGAGGACGTTCCCATGGCTAAGCCTCTTGTTGCCATTGTAGGCCGGCCCAACGTGGGCAAATCCATGCTCTTTAATAAGCTGGTGGGACAGCGCCTGTCCATTGTGGAGGACACCCCGGGGGTCACCCGGGACCGACTTTACGCTGAGGCGGAGTGGTGCGGGCACACTTTTGATCTTGTGGATACCGGCGGTATTGAGCCGGGGACGGACAGCGAGATTCTCACTTTTATGCGCAGACAAGCTGAGATCGCCATCCAAAACGCCACGGTCATTGTGTTCCTCTGCGACATTAAGACCGGCCTCACAGCCTCCGACCAGGAAGTGGCCAACATGCTTCTCCGTTCCCGGAAACCGGTGGTGCTGGCGGTGAATAAGGCCGATCAGGTGGGGCCAACCAACCCGGATATCTACGAGTTTTATAATCTGGGACTTGGAGACCCCATTCCCGTCTCGGCCGTCCATGGTCACGGCACAGGGGACCTTCTGGACGCCTGTGTGCAGCACTTCCCGGAGAACGGGGAGGAGGACGAGCCGGATGATGTGGTCAAGGTGGCCGTCATCGGAAAGCCCAACGTGGGCAAGTCCTCTTTGATTAACCGCATTCTGGGGGAGGAACGGGTCATTGTCTCCAATGTGGCGGGGACCACCCGGGATGCGGTGGACAGCTATTTCGAAAGCGAGACCGGCAAATACCTGTTCATCGATACCGCGGGAATGCGAAAAAAGTCCAAGGTCGATGACAGGATCGAGAAATTTTCCGTACTTCGGGCCACTATGGCTATCGAGAGGGCCGATGTGTGCCTCATCCTCATCGATGCCAACGAGGGTGTCACGGAGCAGGATACCAAGGTAGCGGGCCTTGCCCATGAGGCGGGGAAGGCGTCCATCCTCGTGGTCAACAAGTGGGATGCCATTGAAAAAGACGATAAGACCATGGACCGGATGCGGGAAGATATCCGCCGGGACCTCTCTTATATGACCTATGCCCCGATTGTATTCATCTCCGCCATGACGGGACAGCGGGTGCCTCGTCTCTTTGAGCTCATCAATTATGTCAATGATCAGGCCGCCATGCGGATCACCACGGGCATGCTCAATTCTGTCCTAGCTGACGCCACTGCTCGGGTACAGCCTCCTTCGGACAAGGGGCGGCGGCTCAAGATTTTTTATATGACACAGGTGGGGATCAAGCCCCCTCATTTCGTCTGCTTCTGCAACGACGCCCAGCTTTTCCATTTTTCCTATCAGCGCTATATCGAAAATCAGATCCGGAATACCTTCGGGCTGGAGGGGACGCCGATACGGCTGACCATCCGGCAAAAGGGCGATAAGGAGGGATAAGGCTTGGAGTATTTGCCGACGGGGATGAACGACTTTGTTGCTATGTATCTGGGATCGCCGGTCCCAATTTATATCATGGTAGCGATCGCAGCCTATTTCCTGGGCTGTTTTAACGGTGCGGTCATTGTTTCCAAGTATATCCTTCGCAATGATATCCGCAATCATGGCAGCGGAAATGCGGGCCTTACCAACTTTCACCGTGTCTTCGGCGGGGGCCTGACATTTGTGGTCATCCTCTGCGACGTCCTGAAGGCCGTTCTTGCCGTCCTGATTGGCTCCGGACTGTTTGGGCTGTGCCTGGAAAACGCTGTTCTGGGCAAGTACTGGGCGGGACTTTTCTGCCTGCTGGGGCATATGTTCCCCTGCATGTTCGGCTTTAAGGGCGGCAAGGGTATCCTGTCGGGGGGCACCATTGCCATTATGATCGATTGGCGCGTCGCCCTGGTGGTGTGGGGAGGGTTTCTAATCCTCGCTGCGCTGACCCGTTGGGTCTCACTGGGGTCCTGCTGGGCGGGAGCCTCCTTCCCCTTTGCCACCTGGTTTGTCTACCATGACACCGTATTGTTGGCGCTATCCATTCTGATCGGAGGACTGATCCTGTGGAAACACCGGGCCAACATGGAGCGTATGCTCAAAGGCGAGGAGTCTAAACTATCCTTTCATAAGAAAAAAGAGGGGGTATAGCAAATGAAGATATCTGTGGTCGGCTCCGGCGGCTGGGGGACCGCACTGGCGTTGCTGCTGTTGGAAAACGGCCATGAGGTGACACTGTGGTCTTATGCCGAGGAGGAATCCCGCATTCTGCGCGAGACGAGGGAAAACCCCATGCTCAAGGGGGTGGCGTTGCCCGCAGGGCTGGGACTCACCACTGATTTGGGCTGTGTAAGGGGCTGTAAGATCGTTGTGCTGGCCACGCCCTCTTTCGCTGTGAGGAGCACTGCGCACCGGGTGGCGCCGCTCTTGGACGCGGAGACGGTTTTAGTTTCGGTATCCAAGGGCATCGAGAAGGAGACCTCCGGGACACTGACGCAGGCCATTCAGGCTGAAGTCGGGGCGGAGCATCCTGTGGTGGCCCTCTCCGGCCCCTCGCACGCCGAGGAGGTCGGGCGTGGTGTGCCTACAGCGGTGGTCTCTGCCTCAGAGGATCAGGGGGCGGCCGAGCTGGTGCAGGATGTGTTCATGAGCCCCAGGTTCCGCGTCTATGCCTCCGACGACACCGTGGGAGTGGAGCTGGCCGCCGCCCTGAAGAATGTGATCGCGCTCTGTGCCGGTTGCTGCGACGGCATGGGTTGTGGCGACAACACAAAAGCCGCCCTTATGACCCGGGGACTTACCGAGATCGCCCGTCTGGGCGTGGCCATGGGCGGAAGGAAAGAGACCTTTGCCGGACTGGCGGGCGTGGGGGACCTGATCGTCACCTGTACCTCCATGCACTCCAGAAATCGCCGCTGCGGTATTCTGATTGGGAAGGGAACTCCTCCTGAGCAGGCGGTAAAGGAGATCGGTGCCGTGGTGGAGGGCTACTATGCCGCCGCCAACGCGAAGGCGCTTGCCGAAAAGATGGGGGTTGAAATGCCCATCGCAGCGGCAGCCTACGAGGTTCTGTATCACGGGAAGGATCCCCATGCGGTGCTGACAGAGCTGATGACACGGGAGAAGAAACACGAAATTGAGGACAGTTGGGTATAGCACGCTCCCCAATACCGCTGTTACCACTTGGCGCCGGGCGGTCCCACCGATTTAAAATCGGCGGGACCGCCCGTTCTATTTCAGTTTCAATTTGAGCGCGCATATCGGCAGGCCCGTCCGAATATACTTGAGTACCTGAGGTAACAAGACGGAGAGGGGCCTGCATCATGGAAAGCGTGTATACAAGAGAGACGGTCCGGCGGCGGTCGGCCGCCCGGGCGTCAGTACACGGGAAAAAACGGCGCGGCGGCGTGGCCTTGGCCCCGCGTGAACGCCGCAGGCTACTTCAGCTCTGTATTTGCACGGTCCTGTTCTTGGTTGTATTTCTCGGGCGAGGCGTTTTTCCTGAGCGGCTGGAGGTGGTTCGCGGTGAGCTTCTGGAGGTGATCCGCTCAGACACCGACTTTGAGGCGGCTTTTACAAATCTGGGGAGAGCCATAGAACGGCGCGAACCAGTTGCAGAGGCGCTGGGCACACTGTGGACGGATATATTCTCGGCGGGCGGAGGCCGGGAACCCTATGTGGCGACAATGGAGAATACTCCCTTTTATCAGCAGGAGCGGGAGTTTCTGCGCTCAAATCCAGACGCACTGCAGAGCATGGCCCGGAGGTTGGGGCTGTCGTTTCAGGCCTCGGAGACACCTACCTCTACAAAAGAGCCGGAATCAGAGACTTCTCAACCAGAGAGCAGTGCCCAAGCGACGCTGCCTCCTGAACCGGCCCCGGTCTACACCGGCCCCCCACTTCCGGACAACGCCACGATGGAACAGCTCCCACTGGGCCTGGAGGAGACCGCCGCTCCTGTTATGTCGGCGGTCTCCTCTGCTTATGGTTGGCGGGAACATCCTATCGAGGGGGGAGAGAAGTTCCACTCGGGGGTGGACCTGGCAGCGCCCTACGGAGATCCCATTGGAGCATTTGCGGACGGAGTGGTGGATTATATCGGAGAGAGCCCGGCCTACGGACTCTACCTTCAGCTCCGCCACGACGGGGGTGTGACCTCCTTTTACGCGCATTGCAGTAAACTCTGCGTACAGCAGGGGCAGACGGTGACGCTGGGAGAAAAAATTGCCGAGGTAGGGGACACGGGGGAGACCACCGGTGCACACCTCCATTTTGAGCTGCGGCTGGACGGAGAGCTGCTCAATCCGCTTTACTATATTGAAACGGAGTGAGATAAGGTATGCTGCGGCTGGGGAAACTGGAGTGCAGCGGAGGATTTCTGCTGGCCGCCGCGCTGTTTTTTTATATGGACCCGGGGGATCTCATCCCACTGGCGGCGCTGGCTGCGGGGTTCCATGAGCTGGGCCACTGGACGGCGGTCCGTTTGATGGGGGGGGAGGTCCGTGTGCTGCGCCTCACCGTTACAGGGGGCAATATGGAGCTTGACCATCAGCGCCCTCTGACTTATGGCAGCGAGCTTGCCGCCATTCTGGCTGGACCAGGCGTCAACCTGCTCCTGGCGCTGCTCTGCGCCCGGCTGGGAGGGGAGCAGGAGGCACTTTATGCACTCTCTGGCCTCAGTTTGGCGCTGGGGTGGTTCAATCTGCTGCCAATCTATCCGCTGGACGGTGGCAGGGCACTGCTGCTGATCCTTTCCGCCTTTACCACGCCTGTCCGGGCGCGGCAGGCGGTATGGGGCTGTTCGGTGATCTTGGTCGCACTGTTGCTGGCGGCCGGCATGAGCTTTCTCTGGCGCGGGGGACGCAATCTGACGCTACCAGGCATGGCGCTCTGGCTTTTGTGCGGGCTGACACGACAGGAAGGGGAACGCACTCCGGTCAAAAAATAGACTTGCTTTTCCATTTTTTTTGTGGTATCATATCTTGGTCTCAATAAAGGGCGGTCCTCTGCGGTTCCGTTTTCAGTGAAAAGCGGTGCAGCGCCGGCACGAACGCCTATAAACAGGAGGAAACAGAAAAATGGATTTGATGCAGAGCTTCAATGAGAAGTACCTGAAGGCCGAACCGCCCAAGGTTGAGGTGGGGTCCACCGTCCGGGTACACATCAAGGTCAAGGAAGGCAACCGTGAGCGTATCCAGGTCTTTGAGGGCACCGTCATTGCCAAGAAGCATGGCGGCGTTGCCGAGACCTTTACCGTGCGCCGCGTCTCCTACGGCGTCGGGGTGGAGAAGGTGTTTCCCCTCCACTCTCCCATCATTGAGAAGATCGAGACCGTCCGTGCTGGTAAGGTGCGCCGGGCCAAGCTCTATTACCTGCGTGACCGCGTGGGCAAGAGCGCCAAGATCAAGGAGAAGCTGTAAGAAGGCGAATACAAAAAAGGAGCGGAAAGCCGCTCCTTTTTTGTATTTGTCTCAAAAAATGTGCCGCAACCCTTTTCTTTGCGCTACATCTTGTGTATAATGAACTCTATGCAATAGTGCGATAAGAAAAAGGCGGTGGACAAGCTGAACATTCAGTGGTATCCGGGCCACATGACAAAGACCCGGCGAATGATCGAGTCTGACCTGAAACAGGTGGACTTGGTGGCTGAAGTGATCGATGCCCGCATCCCTATGTCCAGCCGGAACCCCGATATTGACGAGCTGGTAGGCATCAAACCGAGGCTCATCATTCTGAATCGCGCCGATCAGGCCGATCCGGCGTTGAATAGGGCCTGGGGCAGATATTTTCGTGAGCGTGGCTATTCGGTTCTGGAGACCGACAGCAAGTCGGGAGTCGGGGTGAACCAGTTTTCCGCCGTAATTAAAACGGCGCTCAAAGACCAGATCGCCCGTTGGAGAGAAAGAGGCCAGGTGGGGCGTCCGGTGCGGGTGATGGTAGTGGGCGTTCCCAATGTGGGCAAGTCCACTTTCATCAATAAGGTGGCAAAGAAGAAGTCAGCCAAGGCTCAGGACAGGCCTGGCGTGACCAGGGGAAAGCAGTGGGTGTCCGTGGATATGGGGCTGGATCTGTTGGATACGCCCGGCATCCTCTGGCCGAAGTTCGAGGACCAAGAGGTGGGGAGGAAGCTAGCCTTCACTGGAGCCATCAAAGATGAGATCATGGATACGGAGACGCTGGCCTGTGCGCTGATGGAGACATTGGCAGAGCGGTATCCTCAGGCCCTGGCGGAGCGGTATCATTTGCAGCCGGAGCCTGACACGCGGGGATGGAAACTGCTGGAGGCCGCGGGCAGAAAGCGCGGCTTTTTGATTTCAGGCGGCGAAGTGGACACTGGGCGTATGGCCAGGGTATTGCTGGACGAGTTCCGAGGTGGCAAGCTGGGACGTTTTACGCTTGAGATACCGGGAGGGACAGAGCAAAATGACAGGGGTTGACCTCTGGCGTGTGGAGCGGGAATGCCGTGCAGATGGATTTCGCCTGATCTGCGGAGCGGATGAGGCGGGGGCGGGGCCCCTGGCGGGAGACGTATATGCTGCGGCGGTGATTCTGCCGGACGGTTTTATGCCGGATGGGCTCAACGATTCCAAACAGGTCAGCCCCAAAAACCGAGAGCGGCTGTTCCAGGTGATTCAGAAAAAGTCTGTGGCGTGGGCGGTGGCGTCGGTGGACCCCGCTGCCATCGATGAGATCAATATCTTGGCGGCCCGATTGTTGGCAATGGACCGGGCGATCCGCGCGCTGATTCCGGCGCCGGACTTTGCCCTGATTGACGGAAACTGCGGCAAGGGCATCTCATGCCGTCACAGGACGATCGTCAAAGGAGATAGTATCAGCGCCAACATAGCGGCGGCCTCTATCCTTGCGAAGGTGAGCCGGGATCGATATATGGAGGAGATGGCCCGGCGGTACCCGCAATATGAATTTGAACGACACAAGGGCTATCCGACCAAGCGGCATTATGAGTTGCTTCGGCAGTACGGGCCCTCACCCATCCACCGGAAGAGCTTTCTCAAAAAATTTTATGCGGAGGAAAGCGGATGAACGGGGGCGCGGCTAGGCTGCTGGGCAGATGGGGCGAAGCCGTGGCGGCGGAGGATCTGAGGAGGAAAGGGTGGCGGCTGGTGGCCGCCGGATGGCAGTGCCGTTTTGGGGAAATCGACCTGATTGCAGAAAATAGCAAGTATATTACCTTTATAGAAGTCAAGCTCAGGAAAAATGCCGATTTTGCCCCGGCGCGGGCGGCAGTAGACCGGCGGAAACAGGAGCGGCTGCGTACGTCGGCGGAACTGTATCTCTCTCAGCACCCCACGGACCTTCAGCCCAGGTTTGATGTGGCGGAGGTTTACGCGCCGGACGGGATTGCGACGAGAGCGCCGGAAATTATCTACATAGAGGATGCGTTTTGATGTGATTGATCTGTTTGACGGGCACTGCGACACCATATTGAAGTGTTATCTGGAAGGGATGTCTATGTGCCGCAGCCCCGGTCATCTGGATCTGGAGCGGACCCGGAAATTTGGACGGTACGCTCAATTTTTTGCGGCGTTTGGATCTCCGGAGGACATGCCGGGGCGTGCCCTGTGGGAGGTATTTCTGGAGGAGGCCGCGCTGCTTCAGTGGGAGCTGGAGGCCAACTCGGACCGTGTGGCGCTCTGCCGCACCGGTGCTGAAGCGGAAGCGGCGTTTCAAGCGGGAAAGGCGGCCGCCTTTTTTTCCGCCGAGGGGGCGGAGCTTTTGGACTGTGACCTGGAAAAGCTTCGCATTGCCCATAAGATGGGCGTCCGTGCCGTGAATCTCACCTGGAACCATCCCAATGCTCTCTCCGGCACCAACGCCAAGGAGCAGGACCGGGGACTCTCGGAGCAGGGAAGGGCCTTTGTCCGGGAGATGGACGCCCTGGGGATGCTGGTGGACGTATCCCACCTCTCCGATCCGGGATTTTGGGATGTGATAGAGGTCTCCACACGCCCCATTATCGCCACACATTCCAATTCCAGGTCCGTATTTTTCAACACTAGAAACTTGACCGATGCTCAATTTACTGCGATAATAAAAAAGAATGGCGTAGCCGGACTCAATATGTATGCGGGCTTTCTCGGGGAAGCCCCGGACATAGACACGGTGATTGCCCATTTGGAGCGTTTCCTGTCTCTGGGCGGTGAGCGGAACGTGGCCCTGGGCGGCGACTGGGACGGCTGTACCCGGCTCCCGGAGGGCATCGGTGGCATTCAGGATATGGACAAGCTCTATGAGGCCCTGCTTCGGCGCAACTACAGTGAAGAGCTGGTGCGCGGCCTCTTTTATACCAATCTGATGAGGGTAGTGAACGAAGTATGCAATATGTAAGCACGCGAAATAAGAATCAGAAGTGCAGCGCGGCCCAGGCCATTGCTCAGGGGCTTGCTGCGGATGGCGGGCTGCTGACACCGGAGGTGTTGCCGAAGCTATCCTCTAACGGGTTGGCGACCATGACGGACATGTCCTATCAGCAGCGGGCGGTCTATGTTATGAACGCATATCTGGACGATTTTACGGCCTCGGAACTCTCCTCCTTTGCATCCCGGGCATATGGACAGGATAAGTTTGATGAGAAGGACGTGGCGCCGGTCCGGCGTGTGGATGAGAGCACCTATTGTCTGGAGCTCTGGCACGGGCCCACCTGTGCGTTTAAAGATATGGCCTTACAGATGCTGCCGCATCTCCTTTCCGCCTCTCTGGTGAAAAATGAGGAGCAAAAGACAGTGTGCATCCTGGTGGCCACCTCCGGCGACACCGGCAAAGCCGCGCTGGAGGGCTTCAAGGACGTGAATAAGACCCGTATCCTGGTGTTCTATCCCAAGGACGGCGTCTCCGATATCCAGCAGCTTCAGATGCAGACTCAGGAGGGAGACAACGTGGGCGTCTGTGCCGTGGTAGGCAATTTTGACGACGCCCAAACAGGGGTGAAACGGCTCTTTTCCGATGCGGCCCTGCGGGATACCTTGGCGGGGCGGGGGTTCTTTTTCTCCTCCGCCAACTCCATCAACTGGGGCCGTATCCTGCCGCAGATCGTCTACTACATCTCCGCCTACTGCGATTTGCTGAAGGAGGGCAGGATCCAGAAAGGGGATCCCATCAATGTGTGCGTGCCCACCGGCAACTTCGGCAACATTCTCTCGGCCTATTATGCCAAAGAGATGGGGGTGCCCATCCGCAAGCTGATCTGCGCCTCCAACCGCAACAACGTCCTTACGGATTTTATCCAAACCGGCGTATACGACCGGAACCGGAGCTTTTACAACACCATGTCCCCCTCCATGGATATCCTCATTTCCTCGAACCTGGAGCGGATGCTCTTTGAGTTTACAGAGCGGGATGATGGGGCGGTCAAGGCCTATATGGAAGAGCTGTCTGCCAATGGCCGCTATGAGGTGAGCGAAAAGGTCAAAAAGCAGCTCGGCCGCCATTTTGCCGCCGGCTGCTGTGATGACGTCCAGACACAGGCCAGGATCGCACGGATGTGGAAGGATCACCACTATCTCATCGATACCCACACGGCTGTGGCGTTCCATGTCCTGGATCAATATCGGGCTGAGACAGGGGACGAAACGCCCACCGTGGTGGTCTCTACGGCAAGCCCCTTCAAGTTCTGCGACAGCGTGCTGGGCGCACTGGGGGCAACCGAGCTGGTGCAGGGCACCGGCATCCTAGACCAACTGACCGCGCTTACGGGCGAACCGGTGCCGGCCCCTCTTGCCGCCCTCAAGGATAAGGCCGTGCGGTTTGACCAGGTGACGGAAAAGGAGCACATGGCCGACCGGGTGCTGGAGATGCTGAAATAAAGAGACTGAGGTGATGGTTTGGCCCTGTTTGCAATTGGCGACCCCCATTTGTCCCTGGGGTCGAACAAACCGATGGATGTATTCGGCGGAGCGTGGAGCGGGTATGTGGACAAGCTCTCCGCCGGATTTCAGGCGGTGGGGAACGACGACACGGTGGTACTCTGCGGCGATATTTCCTGGGGGATGAGCCTGGAGGAGGCGCGGAGGGATTTTGCGTTTCTGGACACCCTGCCTGGGAAGAGAAAGCTCCTCCTGAAGGGAAATCATGACTATTGGTGGACCACGGCGGCGAAAATGAACCGTTTTTTCTCAGAGAATGGCTTTCATACGCTGGAGCTTCTCCACAATAATTGCCATCTCTATGGTGAGACAGCCCTGTGCGGCACACGGGGGTGGTTTTATGAGGAGGACCAGGCGGGCCACAATGAAAAGGTGTTCCGCCGGGAACTGATCCGGCTGGAGGCCTCTTTGAAGGCGGCGGGGGAGCATCCCAAGCTCTGTTTTCTGCATTATCCGCCCTGTTATGAGGGCTATACCTGCCCGGAGATCATCGCACTTTTGGAACAGTATGGGGTAAAAACCTGCTACTACGGACATCTGCACGGAGGCAGCCACCGCCTTGCGGTGGAAGGAGTCCGGGGGAAGGTGGAGTACCATCTGGTGGCAGCGGACTATCTCCGTTTTGCGCCCAAGCGCATCCTGCCTTAAAATTTTTTCGTTTTTGAAAAAAAGAGTAGAAATGTTCACAATTATCTGGTAATATAGGTTGGATTCTGGCAATGTCGTATTACACATTCAGGAGGAAGTAAGTAGATGAACGTCAAGAGTAAAGAAAAACAGGAGAATAGCGCCATCGAGCTGGTCATCGAGGTCGGCGCCGAGGAGTTTGAGGCCGCGGTGGATAAGGTCTACCGGAAGAACCGGAAGAATATCGCCGTTCCTGGGTTCCGGAAGGGCCACGCTCCCCGCAAGATCATCGAGGGTATGTATGGCTCCGGCGTGTTCTATGAGGACGCCATCGACGAGCTCTATCCTAACGCTTATGCCCAGGCTGTGGAGCAGGAGGGCCTGGACCCCGTGGCCTATCCGAAGGTAGAAGTCCTGGAGGTCGGCAAGGACGGCTTTACATTTAAAGCCTTGGTTACCGTAAAGCCTGAGTACAAGATCGGCGAGTATAAAGGACTCGCTGCGTCGAAAGAGGAAGTCAACATCACCGACGAGGACGTGGAAAATGAGCTCAAGCCTTTCATTCAGCGTGCCACCCGCCTGGTGAACGTGGAGCGCGAGGCCAAAGAGGGCGACACTGTTCTCATTGATTTCGAGGGCTTTGACAACGGAGTGCCCTTTGAAGGCGGCAAGGGGGAGAACTATGCTCTGGAGCTGGGATCTCACTCCTTTATTCCCGGCTTTGAAGAGGGCGTGGTCGGACTCAAGCCCGGTGATGAGAAGGATCTGGACGTGACCTTCCCCGAGGACTACAGCCCTGAGCTTGCCGGCAAGGCCGTCGTGTTCAAGATTAAGGTCCACGAGGTCAAGGAACCCCAGGCTCCGGTGGTGGACGATGAGTTTGCCAAGGATGTCTCCGAGTTCGATACTCTGGAGGAGTTCCGGAAGGATCTGGCGGAAAAACTCAGAGACCGCCGTGAGCATGCGGCTGAGCACGCTTTCGAGGACGCGGTGACGGATGCCCTGATCGGCGTGCTGGAGGTGGAGCTCCCGGAGGCTATGGTGGATTTCCGGGCTGACCAGGTGCTTCAGGAATACGCAGATCGCTTCGAGCGTCAGGGCCTGCCTTTCCAGCAGTATTTGCAGATGACGGGACAGACGCTGGATGCCATGAAGGAACAGGCGAAGGCTGCCGCTGAGCACCAGATCAAATCTGAAATGGCTCTGGACGCTGTGGCCGAAGCGGAGAAGCTGGAGATCAGCGAGGAGGAACTGGCGGACGAGTACAAGTCCCTCGCCGAACAATATGGTATGGAGGCGGAGCAGGTGAAGGCAGCCGCCCCCGCTGAGGACGTAAAGACCACGCTTCTCCGGCGGAAGGCCATGGGTGTGGTAAAGGAAAACGTCAAGGCCGTGAAGCCTAAGAAGGCGGCAAAAAAGAGCGCCAAGAAAGACGTGGAGGAGGAAGGTGCGTCTGCGGAAGAGGCACCCAAGAAGAAGACCGCTTCCCGGGCCAAAAAGGGCACTTCCAAGGTCGGCGAAGCCGAGTAACAATCTGTAGGAATAACCTTCCTCCCGACGGGCATACTTTCTAAGCATGACTGTCTGTCAATGGAAAAGGAGTTTGCGCATCATGATTCAATCCAGCCTAGTACCCTATGTTGTTGAACAGACCAACCGTGGAGAGCGGTCCTACGACATCTTCTCCCGTCTGCTTAACGACCGTATTGTCTTTTTGGGGGAAGAAGTGAACGCCACTACGGCCAGTTTGGTGGTGGCACAGCTTCTCTATCTGGAGGCACAGGACCCGGACAAGGACATCCAGTTTTACATCAACAGTCCCGGCGGGTCTGTCACCGACGGCATGGCTATTTATGACACCATGCAGTATGTAAAGTGTGATGTTTCCACCATCTGCATCGGCATGGCGGCCAGTATGGGGGCCTTTTTGCTCTCCTCCGGAGCGAAGGGAAAGCGATTCGCGCTTCCCAACGCAGAGATCATGATCCATCAGCCCTCCGCCGGCACACAGGGTCAGATCACTGACATGGCCATCCACCTGAAGCGTCTGGAGATCATCAAAAAGCGAATGAACAAGATCCTGGCCGAGAACACGGGAAAGCCGCTGGAGGTCGTGACTGCCGACTGTGAGCGCGATAATTTTATGTCTGCCGATGAAGCCATGGAATACGGCCTCATCGATAAGGTCATTACCAAGCAGTAAAAACGGATTTGACAGGGGAGCGGGGCCGTCGCGTTCCGCTCCCCTGCGCCGCTTAGTATTTGTGGACGGTATTCCGTCCGATTCGAGGTGAAGCCCTATGCCCAAAAACGACGACAAACGTCCGGTCCGCTGCTCTTTCTGCGGCAAACATCAGGAGCAGGTCTCCCGCATCATTGCGGGCCCGGGCGCATATATCTGCAACGAATGCGTCCAGCTCTGCATGAGTATCCTGGAGGATGCCGGAGACGACGTGGAGGAGGAGCGCCCGGATATTCCCGACGTGATCCCCACTCCCAAAGAGATCCGGGATGTGCTGGACGAGTATATCATCGGCCAGGAAGACGCCAAAGTGGCCCTCTCTGTGGCGGTATACAATCACTATAAGCGTATCTACTTCGGCGGTGGAGATGATGTGGAGCTTCAAAAGAGCAACATTCTGCTCATAGGACCCACCGGCTGCGGCAAGACCCTCTTCGCACAGACGCTGGCCCGTATCCTGAAGGTGCCCTTTGCCATTGCTGACGCCACCACGCTGACAGAGGCGGGCTATGTGGGCGACGACGTGGAGAATATCCTTCTGCGCCTGGTGCAGGCTGCCGACTATGATATTGAGCTGGCCCAACGCGGCATCATCTATGTGGATGAGATCGATAAAATCGCCCGGAAGAGTGAGAATACCTCGATTACCCGGGATGTGTCCGGTGAGGGCGTGCAGCAGGCGCTGCTGAAGATCTTGGAGGGAACCGTGGCCAATGTCCCGCCTCAGGGCGGTCGGAAGCATCCTCACCAGGAGTTCATTCAGATCAACACCAAAAACATTCTGTTTATCTGCGGCGGAGCCTTTGACGGCATTGAAAAGATCATTGAGCAGCGCTTGGACAAAAAGACCATCGGGTTCGGCGCAGAGATCGAGAGCAAAAAGAAGAAGGATATGTCGGCCCTTCTGCGGGAGATCCAGCCCCATGATCTTCTGAAGTTCGGCATCATTCCCGAGCTGGTAGGCCGTCTGCCTGTCATTACAGCGCTTCAGTCCCTGAATCAGGAGCAGTTGGTCCGCATTCTGACGGAGCCCAAAAATGCGCTGGTCAAGCAATATAAGAAGCTGCTGGAATATGACAATGTGGATCTGGAATTCCAGCCGGAAGCGCTGACAGCGGCCGCGGAGAAGGCCATTGCGCGCGGAATCGGTGCCCGGGGCCTTAGGGCTGTGCTGGAGGAGGTCATGACACAGGTCATGTATGACGTGCCCTCCGACGCTTCTATTGCCCGAGTGGTGATTACGCCCGAGTGCGTCACCGAACGGGCCCATCCAGAGATCACCCGCGACTCCGACCGTCCCGCCCGTCCCCGCCTGGGCGGCGCGTCTCTGCGGGCCGAACACGGTGGACTTCGGACCCAGAGCAACGTCTCTTAAAACAGATTCTGTCAAGGAAAGCAGGACGGGGGCCGGTCTCCCGCCCTGCTTTTTGTAAAGGAAGTGATTCCATGGCTGTTGAGCCGAATACAGTTGTAACCATGCCCGCCCTGGCGCTGCGGGGACTTACCATTTTCCCCAATATGCTCCTCCACTTTGATGTGGGCCGAGACACTTCAATCAAGGCCCTGGACCAGGCGATGAGCGAGGGGCTGCCCATTTTCCTGGTAGCTCAGCGCGACCTCTCTGTGGAAGAGCCCGGCCAGGAGGACCTCTATCATATCGGTACCATCTCCAATGTAAAACAGATCCTTCGCCTGCCCGGTGGTAATGTGAGGGTCATGGTGGAGGGGAGCAGCCGCGGCCGTCTGCTGGGGCTGAGCCAGAGCGCGCCCTTCCTTCAGGGAGAGGTGGAATACCTGCCCGTCCCTGAACACACTCGCAATACCCCTAAGACGGAGGCGCTGATCCGCAGCACCTATGAGCTCTTTGAGAGCTATGCAGGGCTCTCACCACGCATGACGGGGGATGTCCTCATCAGCGTTCTGGCCAGCGATGATCCGGGTTATATCGCGGACTACATTGCCCAGAACATCGCCATGCGCGCCTCGGACAAGCAGGGAATCTTGGAGGAACTGCGCCCGGTACGCAGATTGGAAAAGCTCTCACAGGCACTGGGTAGAGAGGTGTCTGTGCTGGAATTGGAGCAGGAGATGCAGTCCAAGGTCCGCGACCAGCTTACCAGCAATCAGCGGGATTACTATCTCAGGGAGCAGCTCAAGGTGATCCAGAACGAGCTGGGGGAGGGAGAGACCGGCGATGGCGAGCTTGGAGAGTACCGGGAGAAGATCTCCAAGGCAAAGCTCCCGAAAGAGGTGGAGAAAAAGCTGAACAAAGAGCTGGACCGCCTTTCCAAACAGCCCTTTGGCTCCGCTGAGGCCACCGTGATCCGCAATTATTTGGATGTATGTCTGGATCTCCCGTGGAGCAAAAGGACCCGGGAAAGGACAGATGTGAAGGCGGCCCGTAAAGTGTTGGATGCAGATCACTATGGGCTGGATAAGGTCAAGGAACGTGTCCTGGAGTTCCTGGCGGTCAAACAGCTCGCACCCGAACTGAAAGGACAGGTGCTCTGCCTGGTGGGCCCTCCCGGAGTGGGCAAAACTTCAATCGCTATGTCTGTGGCCAGGGCCACAGGGCGCAGGCTGGCCCGGATCTCGCTGGGCGGGATCCATGACGAGGCGGAGATCCGCGGACATAGAAAAACATATGTGGGAGCCATGCCGGGGCGTATCATTGACGGCGTTCGGCATGCGGGAAGCGCCAACCCTCTCCTGCTTCTGGACGAGATCGACAAGTTGGCCTCGGATATCCACGGAGATCCGGCCTCCGCACTGTTGGAGGTCCTGGACGGAGAGCAAAATGCCACCTTCCGTGATCATTTCCTGGAAGTGCCCTTCGATCTCTCCGACGTGCTGTTTATCACAACCGCCAATACGACCGATACCATTCCCAGGCCGCTGCTGGACCGGATGGAGGTCATTGAGCTCTCCAGCTATACGGACGAGGAAAAACTCCAGATCGTCAAAAACCATCTTTTGCCCAAGGAGCTCAAACGCCATGGACTGAAGAAGTCTCAGCTCAAGCTCACGGATGACGCCATTCGGGAGGTCATTACGGGCTATACCCGGGAATCCGGGGTGCGCGTCTTGGAGCGGGAGCTGGCAAGTTTGTGCCGGAAAGCGGCTATGCGCATTGTGACAGGGAATGAAAAGCATATCTCCTTAACAGGAGATACCGTCTCCCAATATCTGGGGGTACGGAAATATCACCCTGAAAAGCGGGAGACGGGGCGGCAGATCGGCGTGGTCAACGGCCTGGCCTGGACCTCTGTGGGAGGAGAAATCCTCCAGGTCGAGGTAAATGTAGTCCCGGGTTCCGGCAAAGTGGAACTCACCGGCAACCTGGGGGATGTCATGAAGGAATCCGCCCACGCTGCTTTGAGCTATATTCGCAGCCGTGCCGCTCAGTTGGGGATTGAGGCCGACTTCTATAAGACAAAAGATTTGCATGTCCACTTCCCGGAAGGAGCAGTTCCCAAAGATGGCCCCTCCGCCGGCGTCACGATCGCTACCGCCATGGTATCCGCGCTTACCGGCTCCGCTGTAAAGCAGGATGTGGCCATGACGGGGGAGATCACGCTCCGAGGCCGGGTGCTGCCGATTGGCGGTTTGCGAGAAAAGACCATGGCCGCGCTCCGCAATGGTATGCGGACGGTGATTTTGCCCGCTGACAATCTGAGTGATCTGGAAGATATCGACCAGACGGTTCGGAACGCCCTCCATTTCATTCCGGTGGAGCATGTGGACGAGGTGCTCTCCAGCGCACTGGAATTCGAGGCCGTGCAGACGCTGCCGGATCTGGACGGGCTGGCAGGCAGGCATCAAGGGGTGGAGCCCACCCTCAATTTGAAACAGTAACGGGAGTGCGGAAATGATTCATTTACAAAACGCGGAATTTGTCCGTTCCGCGGCGAAAAAGGAGGACTTTCCTCGGGACGGGCTGCCTCAAATTGTCTTTTCCGGCCGCTCTAATGTGGGAAAGTCCTCCGTCATCAACCGCATTCTGAACCGGAAAAATTTCGCTCGGGTGGGTAACGCGCCGGGAAAAACCTCTCACATCAATTATTTCAGGATCGACGGCAAGTTTTATCTGGTGGACCTGCCCGGGTATGGATATGCTAAGGTGTCACAGGCGGAGAAGGCCCGTTGGGCCAGGCTGATCCAATCCTGGTTTGACGATCCGGGCCTGATGACCCTGGGATGTATGTTGGTAGATGCCAGGCACAAGCCCACGGCGGATGACTGTACCATGGGCGAGTGGTTCAAGCAGGCGGGAAAGCCTTTTGTGGTGGTGGCCAATAAGCTGGATAAGCTTAAAAAAAGTGAAATTGAGCCCAACCTCCAGCGTATCCGGGATACGCTGGAAATTGACGCCGATATAGAGGTGATTCCCTTCTCCGCCGAAAAGGGAACCGGCCGTCCGGACCTGCTGGGCCAGATTTCAGCACATTTGGGGGAGGGGCTCTTATGAAGTACGTACGTGTGGAGAGGATGGGAAAGATCAGTTGGGGCGTTTTGAACGGGGATACCATATACACATTGAAATGTCCGCCCTATGCGGGGGATACCGAGTACTATGACGGCAAGCGGTGGCCGCTCTCAGACTGCCGCCTGCTGGCACCCTGTACGCCGGGTAAAATCGTCTGCTTGGGTAAAAATTACGCCGATCACGCCCTGGAGATGGGCGGGGCCGCTCCAGAGACCCCGATTATCTTCATGAAAACGTCCAATTGTGTCAACGACCCGGAAGGAGAGATCTGTATCCCAGCCTTTGTTGGACGCCTGGATTATGAGGGCGAGCTGGCGTTTGTCATCAAGAGGCGGGCCAAAAAAGTGAAAGCTGCTGACGCTTGGGGGTATATTCTGGGTTTTACCTGCCTCAATGATGTGACTGCCCGGGACATCCAGGCGGCGGATGGCCAGTGGACCAGAGGCAAGTGTATGGACGGCTTTGCGCCAATGGGACCTGTGATCACGGATGAAGTGGACCCCACGGCGCTGAAAATCCAGACCCGACTGAATGGGAATACGGTCCAGAGCGCCAATACCGCGCTTTTTCTAACGAAGATCCCTGATATGCTGGCTTTCATCACCGCCGGGATCACCTTGGAGCCAGGGGATGTGGTGTCCACCGGTACGCCGGCCGGGATCGGTCCCATGTGCTCCGGCGATACCGTTGAAGTGGAGATCGAGGGCATCGGCGTACTGAGAAACCATATTGTGTCGCAATAAGGCGATATGCCGGAATGCGTTAATTGGGGGGAAAGAACTGCGATGGAGGACGAACTGAAAATCAAAATGTATTCCTTCACGGTGGACTGCAAAGACCCTTATGAACTGGCGAAATTCTATGCGCAGCTGCTCGGATGGGAAATACCATTTCACAGTGAGGAATATGCATGTATCGGCGTGCCGGGAACGGCGCAGGGGGGATACCCCGGTATTACATTCCAACAAAACTCAGAGTATGAACCGCCCGTATGGCCGGAAAGGTCGGGAATGCAGCAGCAAATGGCGCATTTGGACTTTGCCGTGAATGATCTAGAAAAGGCGGTTCAACATGCCGTCCGCTGTGGAGCGGCAGTAGCGGAGGAACAATTTTCCGACGCCTGGAGAGTGATGCTTGATCCCGCCGGTCATCCATTTTGCTTATGCCAAATGAAATCCATGATGGAGAGCGCCTGTTTTGCGCTGCGTTAGGGAAAAAAGACCTGCATTTTTGCATATTCTGTACATGGGAAGGCAGAAGAAAAACGGACGGTGAAAAAGTTTCCTCTTGCAATGGGCAAGGTGGGGACTCTTTTCGCTTATAAAAAATGGCTGCCCCATTGGAAACAGCCGCCCTGAGATATTCTGTTTTGTGCTTGCACCGAGCATACAGTCCGGTCCCTAACCATCTTTTTCTGAAAAAGAGGCTGCATTTATTGTGTAGGATTGCAAACTCTTCCTGCGCCCGTTTTTTTCATAAAAGACTTCCAGCCCTGGCTGCGCGCCAAAATACAACATAGTTGGAGTGTTGTTTTTGGCAAGACGGAGGAGTTTGCTCCCTACTCCCTGCCTCCGGTATTCCGGAAGGACAAGCAGTTCCGTAATTGTTCCAAAATAATAGCCATCGGAAAGGATTCGTAGGCAGCCTACAAGGACATCATCATAAGCAGAGATATTCCGTGTTTTTGATAATGCGATCTGTGTTTTGGCCGCATCATAACGCCCCGGCCATATTCTATTGACAAACGGGATAAATATAGAGGCACTCAATTCCCGGTCATCAACCCTGTATTCCATCATTTCATACCCCTCTGTAAACGCATGCGAGTTTACTGTATTTATATATTTTATCCTGTGAGGGAATGCGTTTCAAAATGGGGTGTCGAGGTGTAGCACCAGAGATGCTGTGAAGTATATAAAAACTTTGGATTTTAGAGAAAAAGCAATGGACATAAGACTCGAAACAGAACGTCTTGTACTAAGAAAATTTGAAGAAAGCGATATGGAAGTGCTAATCGCAAAATAGTATTCTTGATTTTTCAATCGCTTTTCATAAAACGCTCTTGTCTCTTCCATATTTTTTACCGGAAACCACGGCAAAAAAGTATTCACTTCTTCATCCTTCAGGAGCAGGTACAGCATAAAAGAGGATAACGATCCAATCGGCTATGTAAAAGCAGATACGAATGACAGTTATGATTTTGGGTATGCACTTCGCAGAGCATTCTGGCATAACGGAATCGCGACAGAAGCAAGTGTAAGGCCCTTGTCGAACGGCTACGAAGAGACGGAATCCCATATATTACAGCCACACATGATAAAAATAATCCGAGAAGCGGAGCGGTAATGCAGCAAATGGGTATGAAATATTGCTATTCCTATGAGGAACAGTGGCAGCCCAAAGACCTTTGGGTCACATTTAGGATGTACCAGCTGAATCTTGACGGTCAGAAGGACAGAGTCTATAAAAAATATTGGGATCTTTATGATACGCATTCCATAGAAAAAATATAATGGATTCATTTGAAGGGTGGTTACCAGTTTTTATGGTGACTGCCCTTTTTGGGCCTTTTCAACGAATGATTTGGGAGAGGGGACTGCCTCTGCTCCTCCTTGTGCTTTTCGGGAAAATCTGCTATACTAAAATCCAAAATGTCTGGGAGGCGGTCCATTTGCTGCGCCATATTCCCTTGGGAAACATGAATAATCTGCGGGACCTGGGTGGATATCCGGCTGCAGGAGGCCGCGTCACCGCTTGGGAGCGACTGCTGCGCGGGGACAATCCAACTGGTCTGTCGGAAAAGGACATCGAATGGCTGGTGGACCGAGATATCACCACCGTCATTGATCTCCGCAGCGAGGAGGAGACGAAACGCAAGCCGGATCAGTTGGCGGGAGAAACGGACTTTCGTTACTTTCATGCCCCCATGCTGGGTGGAGAGAGGATGCCGAATCTGGAGAGAGATGTGGGACGTGGCTACTTCCAGGTCTTGGATCGAAAGGAGAGTGCCTGCCGGATCTTGCGCCTCATTGCGGAGGCGCCCGGAGGCGTGCTTTTTCACTGTACGGCGGGAAAAGACCGCACCGGAATGGTGGCCGCGCTGCTGCTCTCTCTGGCCGGAGTGAGCCGGGAGGATATCCTGGCAGATTATCAGGTATCTGAGATCTATCTGGCGGAGATCATTCGCCGGATCAGGATGTCTGTTCCAGATCTTGTCCCCTTTGCCGGGATGTCAAAAAGCAAGTATATGGCCGAATGCCTAGCGCTGCTGAACGAGGCGTATGGCTCTGTGTCCGGCTATCTCCGTGCAGCCGGACTCTCTGAGCTGGAAATGGCCGCACTTCGTGCCAAGGTTCTGGCCTGACAATATAGAGAATAGGGAGGACCTTCTTTTGGGTTCTTTTTCAGATTTTGCACAGAATATGGACTGGGCCGGTCTCGCCGATCTGCTGCTCCAGGTAGCGGCGGTGCTGCTGTGCCTGACGGTTCACGAGACCTGCCACGGTCTCGCCGCTTATTCCCTGGGGGATCCCACAGCCAAAGCACAGCACCGGCTGTCGCTGAATCCTCTGCGGCATATCGATCTCTTCGGTGCGCTGATGATGATTGTGGCGGGGTTCGGTTGGGCAAAGCCGGTCCCGGTGGATATGCGCTATTTCAAGCACCCCAAGACAGGAATGGCGGTCACGGCGCTTGCAGGCCCTGTCTCCAATCTCCTGTTGGCCTATGCGGCGCTCACTTTGAGGGCCGCGCTGATCGGCGCTTACTACACAGGTGGCCCTGAAGGGCTGGGCACAGCCATTGACTTTTTGGCCATGACTGCTGTTCTCAGCGTGGGGCTGGGGCTATTCAACCTCATTCCGTTCCCACCGCTGGATGGCTCCAAGGTAGTGGAGGGCTTTTTGCCGGACCGGATCTACTACGGTATCCTCCGCTACGAGCGGTGGGGGATGCTTCTTCTTATGGCGATCCTGTGGACCGGCGTTCTCAGCACGCCGTTGGCCATTGCCAGAGATTGGGTACTGGATCTGCTGGTGAAGGGGTCCTCCTGGCCATTGACGCTGATGCTTGGATAGGAGAGGGGGAGCGCACTGTGGACAGTCCCATCTATCACCTGGAAAAAGTGGTAAAGGCCCGTGCGGAGGCTTTGGAGGACTTTACCGGCCCCCTTGATCTTATCCTCCATCTTCTGAGCAAAAATAAAATGGAGATCAAGGATATCCAGATCTCGGTGATCCTGGAGCAGTATCTGGCCTGGATGGAGCGGCGCAAGAAACTTGATCTGGAAGTGGCCAGCGAGTTCGTGACCATGGCGGCCCAGCTTATTTTCATTAAATCCCGGATGCTCCTGTCCATCCATGACGAGGAGGCCCTCTCTGAGATGGAACAGCTCATTGCCTCCCTGGAGGCCCACCAGCGCCATGAAAACTATATGAAGATCAAGTCGGTGATCCCGGAGTTCACCGGTCGTTATGCGCTGGGCCGCGACTATATCACAAAGGGACCGGAACAACTTCCGGTGAATCGGGCCTATCGCTATGTCCATGACAAGGATGACCTGCGCCGGGCCATGATGACAGTCCGGGAACGTATGGGCAGTCAGATGCCGCCCCCCATGAGCGCCTTTGAGGGGATTGTGGGTAGGGAGCCCTATCCGGTAGCGGACAAGGCGGGGGAGCTGTTGCGCCGCCTTATGCGCTTGGGGGTGACTCGGTTCCGCTCCCTCTTTCAGGGAAATCGGAGCCGGTCCGAAGTAGTGGCCACCTTCATCGCCGTGCTGGAATTGTGCAAGGCCAAGCGAATTCGCTTGGCGGGGACCGATGAGGACTGTACCGTAACATGCACCGGAGAGGGCGAAGCAGAGCTGGAGTTTTCCACGGACGCATACTGAGGCCGGGAGAAGGGGAGCGCATATGGACCTGAAAGAAATTGAGTCCGCTATGGAGGGCATCCTGTTCGCAGCAGGAGAGCCCGTGGGAGTGGAGCGGATCTGTCTGGCGCTGGAAATCGACCGGGCCACGGCGGATGCGGTGGCCCAGAAACTGATGGATGCGTACAGCTATGAGCGCCGGGGCATCCGCCTCATCAAGCTGGACAGCAGCTATCAGCTCTGCTCTGCGCCGGAGTATGCCGAACTGATTCGAAAAACCTTTGAAAGCCGCAGGCCGGCCAAACTTTCTCCGCCTGCTCTGGAGGTGCTGTCTGTTATCGCCTACTATCAGCCCACGACGCGAGCTTACGTGGACCAGATCCGCGGCGTGGACAGCTCGTATACCGTGAGCTTGCTGCTGGACCGTGAGCTCATTGAGGAGTGCGGACGCCTGGCTGTGCCGGGAAGGCCGATCCTATACCGCACGACCACTACCTTCTTACGCTCTTTTGGGCTCTCCAGCCTGGAGGAGCTGCCGGAACTCCCCAGCGCTGGCCCTGAGGATGGACAGATCACACTGGAAATGCAGGCGGCGCTGGAAAAGCTACGGGGTGAGCAGACGGAAGATCTAACCGATGAGGAGCTGCTGGAAGCCGCGCGGGAACTCTCCGCCACCGAAGCAGATATCCCGGCAGCGGAGGAGTGAAGCGGGGTGAAGGCGTTGCTGATTCTAGGCGCGGTCTTCTTTGGGCTGCTGCTTTTTTCCCAGGTCCGCGTGGGCGGAACCGTGGTGTATGCAGAGCAGGGGCTTCAGATCCTGATACGGGTAGGGCCTCTGCGCATACGGGTATTCCCTGTAAAAAAGAAGAAAGAGAGACCATCTGGCCCAGGCACAGGGGCAAAACCAGAGCGGAAGCACAAAGCGGATGCAGATGCGGTGCCGGAGCCGAAGGACACCCTGGAGTTGGTGCGGCAATTTTTGCCTCTGGCGGCTGATGCCGCTGGGAGCCTCCAAAAGAGGATAAGAGTAGATGATCTGGATCTGACACTCACGATGGCGGCGTCTGATCCAGCCATGGCTGCGGCTGCCTTTGGCGGCGCCAACGCAATACTTGGTATGGTAATCCCACTTTTGGAGAACAATTTTAATATCAGAGAGCGGAAAATCCGCACTGCGGTGGATTTCGACAGGCACAGCCCGGTCATTGCCATTCGGGCGGCGCTTTCGCTCTCCATTGGGCAAGGGATCGCCTTTGCCGTCCATTTTGGACTGCGGGCACTGGGCCTTCTGATAAAAAGAAACCGGGAAGCAAAAGCAAAGACAGCCGCTTGAAAGCCGAGCTGACTGTACACAAGTTAAGAAAGGGCGATATTTTATGGAAAAGAATCATCCCATCGGCGACCTGATGTCCACAACGATGCAGAAGATCCGGGAGATGGTGGACGTCAACACGATCATTGGGACTCCCATCCGCACCGACGATGGGATCACGCTCATTCCGGTCTCCAAGCTGTCGTTTGGCTTTGCCTCCGGCGGCAGCGACTTTATGACCAAAAATCAGAAGCCGGAGGCCGACAATGCCTTCGGCGGCGGCAGCGGGGCCGGAGTCAATATCTCCCCGGTGGCCTTTCTCATTGTCAAAGGAGATACTGTAAAGCTGCTGCCCGTGGCACCACCGGCGGGAAATACCGTGGATCGTGTGGTGGAGCTGGTGCCGGAAATGTTCGATAAGGTCACTGGTTATATGGAGAAGAATAAGAAAGAGGATAAAGACACCTTTTAAGTTTTATACTAGTGTCATCTCTGTGGTTTGAGGTGATGCCTGAATGAAACGTGTCTGCGCGGCTGGGCTGGCCGCCTGCCTGCTGCTTTTCCCCCATGCTGCTGCCGTCTCCGGTCCGCCTTCTGTCTCCGCCGCTTCCGCGATCCTTGTGGATGCGGAGAGCGGTCGGGTCCTCTATGAAAAGGATGCCCACACCCGGCGGCTCATCGCCAGCACCACCAAGCTCATGACTGCCCTAGTGGCGGCGGAGTCGTGCATCGACTTGGGTGAGAACGTTACGGTGGAGTACGCCGATACGCGTACAGAGGGCTCCTCCCTGTACTTGCAGGTAGGGGAGCAGATCACCGTGGAGGCGCTTCTTTATGGTCTGCTGCTCCACTCCGGAAACGACGCGGCCCTTGTCCTTGCCCGATACTGCGGCGGAGATGTGAAGACCTTTGTGGAACAGATGAATCAAAAGGCCCGGGAGCTGGGCATGGCAGACAGCCATTTTGAAAATCCCAACGGGCTTAACGCCGACGGGCACTACTCCACTGCGGCGGATATGGCCCGTCTGGGGATCGCCTGTATGGAGAATGAGACTGTGGCCAAAATTGTCGCCACCCGCTCGATCACGCTGGGAAACCGGACGTTTGTCAACCACAACAAACTTCTCAGTCAGTATGAGGGCTGTGTCGGAATGAAAACTGGCTACACACAACTGGCGGGGCGGACCTTGGTCTCCGCCGCACGGCGAGACGGCCAACTGCTGGTCTGCGTGACCCTGAGCGATCCCGATGACTGGCGGGATCATGCCGCCCTTTTTGACTACGGCTTCTCCACATACCCGCGCCAAGTGCTGGCCACCCGAAACCGAGACTTTCGGATGCTGCCTGTGGCGGGCAGCCTGGTCCGCTTTGTGGGTGTAAAAACAGCGTCAGACGTCTATTTTCCACTGACAGAAGGGGAGAAAGTCTGGGCTGAAATAGAGCTTCCGGAACAGGTCCAAGCTCCAATCGAGGCGGAGGTCCCGGCAGGGCGGCTGGTCTTTTATGTGGGGGAAGAACCTGTGGGAGAGACGCCGCTGGTCTATGCTTCCTCGGTCCGGCGGGACGCTGCGGATAAAAGGCCCCCAATCCGGGAGCTCCTGAAGTTCTTCTTCCCTTGAAATACCTTGCGCGGGAATCGCCCGCGCGCTACATAACAGAAATGAGGTGCCCTCATGGAGGAACGCCTGCAAAAACTGCTATCTGCCGCCGGGCTGTGTTCCAGGCGGACAGCGGAGGAATACATCGAGGCCGGGCGGGTTACCGTCAATGGTCGAGCCGCCAAACTGGGGGACAAGGCCGATTTGGGCCGGGACACCGTGGCCCTGGACGGCACGGAGATCGGGCCTGCGGCGGAGCCGGTCTATCTGATGCTCAACAAACCCAGGGGGTATGTCACCACCCTTGCCGATGAACAGGGGCGGAAGACGGTGGCGGAACTGGTCTCCGGCTGCGGAGTTCGGGTATGGCCTGTGGGACGACTGGATCTGGATTCCGAAGGACTGCTGATTCTCACCAATGACGGGGCGCTGACACACCGGCTTATTCATCCAAGCCATGAGGTGGACAAGCAGTATCTTGTCATGGTTGCGGGAGACGTGGAGGCGGCGCTGCCCATACTGTCCAGGCCGATGGAGCTGGACGGCATCGCTCTGGCGCCTGCCAAGGTGGACAGGCTGGGGCCTAATGTGCTCTCGGTCACCATTCACGAGGGGCGCAATCGTCAGGTCCGCCGGATGTGCGATCAGGCTGGGCTCACCGTCAAGGCCCTGCGCCGGGTTCGTGAGGGGGGTGTTCAGTTAGGTGGCCTGAAACTTGGGCAGTGGCGGCATCTGACGGAAGAAGAGATATCCGCTCTCTATTCCTTGTAAATTATGCAAGAAAAAAACCGTCGCTTGCAAAAATATCTTGCTTTTCGTCTGGTTTCCCTTTATGATAGGGACTGGCGGCGAGACCGCCTTAAGGTTTAGCCGTCCAATCACTCCCCAAGGGTGGGGAAGGAAGCCTGGGGGTGTCATCCATGACACGCGATATTCTCTCAGTCATTCAAAATAGTATGCCTACCTTCTCCAAAGGGCAAAGGCTCATCGCGCGCTTTATCCTGGAGTCCTATGACAAAGCGGCGTTTATGACGGCCAGCAAGTTGGGAAAGACGGTCAATGTCAGCGAGTCCACCGTCGTGCGCTTTGCCGCCGAGTTGGGTTATGACGGTTATCCCAGCATGCAAAAGGCACTGCAGGAAATGATCCGCAACAAATTGACCTCTATCCAGCGCATTGAGGTGGCGAACGACAGGATCGGGAATCAGGATATCCTGTCCATGGTCATGCAGTCGGATATTGAAAAGATCCGGATGACCTTGGAGGAGACAGACCGGGCCAGCTTTCGCCAGGCGGTGGACGCCATTCTTTCCGCCCATCGGATCTATATCTTGGGTGTGCGCTCAGCGGCAGCTTTGGCCGATTTCCTGGGCTTTTATTTCAATCTGATCTTTGATAATATCGTTTTGGTACATACCACCTCCGCCAGTGAGATCTTTGAACAGCTTCTCCGTGTGGGGCCGGAAGATGTGGTCATCGGGATCAGCTTTCCGCGCTACTCCAGCCGAACGGTAAAGGCCATGCGCTTTGCCAAGGACCGGGGGGCCAACGTCATTGCCCTGACCGATTCCGAGGCGTCGCCCCTGGCTGAAGCGGCCACCGAGACCCTGCTGGCCAAGAGCGATATGGCCTCCTTTGTGGACTCGCTGGTGGCCCCGCTGAGCTTGGTTAACGCCCTCATTGTGGCGGTAGGCCGTCGGAGGAATGAGGACGTGGAGCAGATTTTTGCCGACTTGGAGCAGATCTGGTCGGAATATGGCGTCTATGAACAGGTAGAGGAAGAGAATCATTGACGGGACAAAAAAGAACGATTGTCGTAATAGGGGGAGGCGCCGCGGGCATGCTCGCGGCGCTGACTGCTGCTCAGAAAGGGGCTTCCGTGACGCTGCTGGAGCGCAACCAGAAGGTGGGCCGGAAGCTTTATATCACAGGTAAGGGGCGGTGTAATCTGACCAATGACTGCTCCGTTCAGGAGGTCCTTGCCAACATACCCCGAAACAGCCGCTTTCTCACCAGCGCCGTCACCCGTTTTCCACCTTCCGAGGTAAAGACGCTTTTTTCCAGCTTGGGTGTTCCGCTGAAGACGGAGCGGGGCAATCGGGTTTTTCCGCAGTCGGATAGGGCCGCGGACATCATCGACGCACTTTTCTTTGCCCTGCGGAGACAGCGGGTCTCCATTGTGCAGGACAGGGCGCAGCATATCCTAGTTCAGGAGGGCCGGGTTCGGGGCGTAAAGGCGGAGCACGGCACTTATGGCTGTGACGCCGCGATTCTCGCCACCGGAGGCTGCTCCTACCCACTGACCGGCTCCACCGGAGACGGCTATGAAATGGCCGGCGAATTGGGACACACGATCCTGCCGGCCAAGCCGTCTTTGATCCCTCTGATCATGGAGGGAGAAGAGTGTCCCAGAATGCAGGGACTGTCCCTGCGGAATGTGGGTCTCAAGGTAAAAAGCCACAAAGGGAAACTCATTTACCAGGAGCAGGGAGAATTACTCTTTACCCACTTTGGCCTTTCCGGCCCTCTTATCCTCAGCGCCAGCGCGCATATGCGGGATTTTGAGCGAGAACATTATACGGTGAGCATCGATCTGAAGCCGGCACTGGACGAGCAGACCCTGGATACCAGATTGGTGCGGGAGTTTGCTGAACAGTCCAATCGGGCATTTCATAATGTGCTGGAACGCCTTGTTCCCAGGCTGCTCATCCCAATCCTGGTGGAGCGCGCGGAGATTCCGGAGGAAACGCCGGCCAACTCTATTACCAGGAGCCAACGCCGCCGCCTGTTGGAGCTGCTGAAGGGGCTCAATTTTACAGTCCAGGGCCCTAGAGGCGTGGAAGACGCCATTGTGACCAGCGGAGGCGTCAAGGTATCTGAAGTCGATCCGCACACCATGGAATCCAAACTGGTGAAGGGGCTTTTCCTTGCTGGGGAGCTCCTTGACGCAGACGGTTACACCGGAGGCTTTAACCTGCAAATTGCCTGGGCCACCGGCAGGGCGGCAGGGGAGGCGGCTGCGGACATGGAACGGTGACGTAGCGGGCATACTTTTGATGCGGGAGGCATAAGAATGGGTTTTATAAGTGTCGCGGTAGACGGTCCGTCCGGGGCGGGGAAGAGCACCATGGCCAAACGTCTGGCCGAGGCATTGGGCTATGTATACGTGGATACAGGGGCGATCTACCGCACGCTGGGCCTTCTCGCCCGGAGAAGCGGTACAGATCCGGAGGACGCGCAGGCAGTGAGTGAACTGCTGAAGCGGGCAGATATCCAGCTCCGCTACGAAGCAGATGGGCTGCAGCATATGTTATTGTCAGGGGAGGATGTGACGGCCGAGATCCGGCTGCCCGAGATATCTCAGTATGCCTCGGCAGTGTCGGCCCAGCCGGCGGTGCGGGCTTTCCTGTTGGACATGCAGCGGGACATGGCAAAGCATTTCAATGTGATCATGGATGGAAGAGACATCGGCACGGTGGTTCTTCCGGATGCACAGGCCAAGATATTTCTTACCGCGACCCCAGAGGACAGGGCCTCCCGCCGCTGTGCCGAGCTGGAGGACCGGGGCACGCCTCAGGATTATGAGACGGTGCTGGCGGAGATCGTGGAGCGGGACCGCAAGGACAGCACACGTGCCGCGGCTCCGCTCCGAAGGGCGGAAGATGCCGTTCTGGTGGATACCACGGGGAAATCCCTGGATGAGAGCTTTGCGATACTGCTGGACGCCATCAGGAGGAAGCTGGAAGCATGAGAATGTTCTATGCGGTGATCTACACGATCATCTGGCCTTTTTTCAACTTGGTTCATCCCCATCGCGCCATTGGGAGGGAGCATATCCCGGAGGGTGGCGTACTGGTCTGCGGCAATCACACATCGCTGTCGGATCCCCTGTTCTTGGCGTTTGCCTTTCATAAAAAGTATCAACTCCGCCCGATGGCCAAGGCGGAGCTCCTGCGGGTACCGTTTATCGGATGGATTTTAAAGCGGGTCGGCGTGTTCGGCGTGGAACGGGGCAAATCCGACGTGGGCGCCATCAAGCAGGCCATGAAATATCTGAAAGAGGGAGAGAAGGTCCTCCTCTACCCGGAGGGGACCCGGGTCCGCGCCAGCCGCGGAGAGGAGAGCGAACCCAAAACCGGGGCGGCCATGCTGGCGGTGCGGTGCGGCGTCCCCATTCTCCCTGTGTATGTGCCGGAAAAAAAGCGCTGGTTTGGACGGACGCCCGTGGTTATCGGCGAGCCCTATCTGCCTCATGTGGAGTCCCGCAAGGGAACGCAGGAGGAGTATGAGGCCATCACGGCCGACCTGATGGCGCGGATTCGGGCGCTGGAGGTACAGACGATATGAGGCTGGAACTCGCAAGGTCCGCCGGGTTTTGTTACGGCGTCCGGCGGGCGGTGGAGCTGGCTGAGTTGGCTGCCGACCGTGAGAAGCCATGCTATATGCTTGGCCCTGTTATCCATAACGATCATGTGACGGCGCATTTGGAGGAAAAGGGTATTGTCTGCCTTCCGGACGTCAGGGATATCCCTCCGGGCACCGCTGTGATTCTCCGTTCCCATGGAGAGGGAAAGGCGGTATACGACGCACTGGCGGCCAAGGGGTGCAAGACCATTGACGCCGCATGCCCCAATGTCACAAAGATTCACCGCCTTGTGGAGCGCGCAGAGGAAAGCGGCAGGCAGCCTGTCATCATCGGCGTCCCTACCCATCCCGAGGTGGTCGCTATTGCCGGATGGTGCCGCTCTCCCGTCGTGCTGGAGGATGCGGACGCCCTGGAGGGCTGGCTGGATGAGTGCCCGGAGCGCCGCAGCAAAGCGCTGGCATTTGTGTCCCAAACGACCTCAACACAGAAAATTTGGGATGCGTGCAGAGAAAAAGTAAAAAAAGAGTGTACAAACGCTGAAATTTTTGATACAATATGCAGTGCTACGTATGTACGGCAATCGGAGGCACAGGAACTGGCCGCCCGCTGCGATGCAATGATCGTCATCGGGGACCGAAAAAGCTCCAATACCAGACGGCTGGCCGAGCTGTGCCGCGCACTCTGCCCCAGAGTGGTCGCTATAGAGGGGGCGGAGGAGCTGGAACCTTCCTCTTTTCAGGGGATGGCTTCTATTGGAATCACTGCGGGCGCTTCCACGCCCGGGTGGATTATAAAGGAGGTCTATGACAAAATGAGCGACGAAATCATGGAGATCGAGGAGTCCTTTGCTGATCTGCTGGAGAAATCGATCAAAACTTTAAATACAGGAGAGAAGGTCACCGGTGTCGTTACTGAGATCACGCCCACAGAGATTTACGTGGACCTGGGCACGAAGCATGCCGGTTACATCCCTGTATCCGAGCTGAGCGACGATCCCACTGTGAAAGTGGAGGATATCGTGAAGATCGGCGACGAGATCGAGACCTATGTCATGCGCGTCAATGACGCCGAGGGCGTGGTCACCCTGTCCAAGAAGCGTCTGGATACTGTGAAGAGCTGGGACGACGTGGAACAGGCCCGTGAGGAGGGCACCATTGTCGAGGGCGTCGTCACTGAGGAGAATAAGGGTGGCGTAGTCGCTTCCGTCAAGGGTGTTCGTGTGTTCATTCCCGCCTCTCAGACCGGGCTGCCCCGTGACGCCGCCATGAGCGACCTGCTGAAGAAGAAGGTCCGCATGAAGATTACAGAGGTCAATCGGGCCCGCCGCCGTGTCGTGGGCTCTATCCGTGCTGTGGAGCAGGCGGAGCGTGCCGAGAAGTCTGCCAAAGTGTGGGCTGAGATTGAAAATGGGAAGCGTTATTCCGGTGTGGTAAAGTCCCTGACCTCTTACGGCGCCTTTGTAGACATCGGCGGCGTGGATGGCATGGTCCACATCTCCGAGCTCTCCTGGAGCCGCATCAAGCACCCCTCTGAGGTGGTAAGTGTGGGGGATCCCGCAGAGGTGTACGTGATTTCCTTCGATCCTGAGAAGAAGAAGATTTCTCTGGGTATGAAGGATCGGAGTCAGGACCCCTGGACCGTATTCACCTCTAAGTACGGTGTGGGTGACGTGGCGACCGTCAAGGTCGTAAAGCTGATGACTTTTGGTGCTTTTGCTGAGATCGTCCCTGGCGTGGACGGGCTGATTCATATCTCTCAGATCGCCGACCACCGTATTGATAAGCCCGGAGATGTGCTCTCTGAGGGACAGATGGTGGATGTCAAAATTACCGACATCGATATGGAGAACAAGAAGGTCTCTCTGTCCGTCCGCGCCCTGCTGGAGGACGCCCGCGAGGCCAAGGCGCAGGAGGGCGATGACGCCGTGGTCGCGACCTCTGATGACGAGGGTACCGAAGTGGCTCCCGGCGCTGTTGAGGAATAAAAAAGTCAAATAGATAAAAATACCCCGTTTCCTTTAGAGAAACGGGGTATTTTTATCTATTATTTACTAGGGCTGCCCCTGCTTTTTACTTGCAAACAGATGGCAAATGCTTTATAATAAACTTGTTAAGAAGATTTGTCAAGTTATTTTTCGCACGATCAGGGAGGTGGTTATCATGTTTCAGGTAGGAGATAAGATCGTTCATCCGATGCATGGTGCCGGTGTCATTGATAGCATCGTCACCAAAAAGGTCAATGGGGTTGTGAGGGACTATTATATTTTGAAGCTTCCGGTGGGCGGGATGCTGGTCATGATTCCCACCAGCAATAGCGAGGAAATTGGCGTCCGCCCCGTGGTGGACAAGGATGAGGCGGATCGGCTCATTGCCTCCATGCCTGACATCGAGGTGGACATGACCCAGAATTGGAACCGCCGTTATCGGGAGAATATGATGCGGATCAAAAGCGGCGATCTGCTGGAAGTTGCCAAAGTAGTCAAGGGCCTGATGCTTCGCGATGTGGACCGTGGACTCTCCACAGGGGAACGGAAGATGCTCCACTCGGCAAAACAGATCTTGATTTCCGAGCTGGTCCTCTCTCAAAATACCAGCTACGAAGATGTAGAGGCCCGCATAAATACGGCGCTGGCGTAATAGGATTTTTCTGGCGATCCCCGCATGTCTAAAAGGAGCCGAGAGGCTCCTTTTTTGCGAAAGGAGTTGCGGCTATGGCCCCGATTTTTGACCGTCTGCGGCGGAGAAGGGCGGATATGCCCTTCTGTACTGCAGTAGTGCCCGCAGCCGGATCCTCTACCCGCATGGAGGGACAGGATAAGATACTGCTCACTTTGGGAGATTATCCTGTGCTCGTCCGTACTTTGCAGGCCCTGGAGGCCTGTACGCGGATTCAGGAGATCGTGGTGGTGACCCGAGAAGATCTCATCGTTCCGGTCAGCCAGCTGTGCCGGGATTTTGCTCTGGAGAAGGTCACCCATATCGTGACCGGAGGCACTACCCGCACGCAGTCTGTACTCAACGGTATCCGCGAAGCAAGCCCTCAGGCGGGGCTGATTGCCATTCATGACGGCGCCCGTCCTTTTGTCACGCAGGAGGTGCTGGAAGAGGTCATTGACCGGGCCGCGCAGTGCGGTGCAGCGGCACCGGCCGTTCCTGTTACGGATACAGTGAAGCGTGCCATGAACGGCATAGTGGAGGAGACGGTGGACCGGGATACGCTGTTTGCGGTGCAGACCCCTCAGGTATTCGAGGCATCTCTGATCAAGGCTGCCCTGCAACGTGCGGTGGAGGAGGGGGTCACCTTGACCGACGACTGTGCCGCAGTGGAGCGGCTGGGCATGACGGTAGCCCTCACCCGCGGGGACCGGGCCAATATAAAGCTTACCACCCCTACTGATCTGGATTTGGGGCTGGGAATTCTCAATGGAAGAGGGGAGTTCGTGTGAATGCATTTCGGATTGGGCACGGCTATGACGTACACCGCCTGACAGCGGGGAGGAAGCTCATTCTGGGCGGGGCGGAAGTCCCGTTCGACCGGGGACTCCTGGGGCATTCCGATGCTGATGTGCTCACCCACGCCGTCATGGACGCGTTGCTGGGCGCTGCCGGGCTGGGGGATATCGGTAAGCTTTTTCCGGATCATGATCCCACCTATGCGGGGATCTCCAGTCTGCTGCTGCTGGACCGGGTCGTGGAGCGGCTTGGAGAGGCCGGATACCGTGTGGGAAACGTGGATGCTACTCTGGTGGCCCAGCAGCCCAAACTGGCCGCCTTTATCCCACAGATGCGCCAAAATCTGGCCAAGCATTTGGGTGTTCCTCAGGACCAGGTGAATGTGAAAGCCACCACTGAGGAGGGGCTTGGCTTTACGGGTGCGGGCCAGGGAATGGCGGCCCACGCCGTGGCTCTTTTGGAGTGCAACTGATACGACGATGAACGGCGGGGCTGAAATGCCCCGCCGCTTTTCTGTCCCATCTGGCGGCAGCACGGCATACAATGCTCCAGAGAGGAGCGTAATGCCAATGGTCTATTATCTCATTATATGCCGCTCGCTGACCTACGCCCAGCGTACGGCCGCCGTTTTGGAGCGTGCTGGAATTACAGCTCGGATCCTACGTTCTCCCAAAAGCATCGCCGGCGAGGGGTGCAGCCATGCAGTAAAGGTGTCTGAGCGCCGTCTTGCCGAGGCACTGGTGCTCCTCAACCGGGCAGAGCTGAAGCCGAAACGGGTCTATATTACAGAAGAGGACGGAAGCTACCGCGAGGTGGGGCTATGATTTATCTGGACGCAGCAGCGACAACGCTGCAAAAGCCTTCCGCCGTCGCCCGTGCCTCCGGCTACGCTATGGGGCATATGGCAAGCCCGGGCCGTGGAGGCCATCCGCCCGCCATGCTGGCCGCAGACACGGTTTTTGCCTGTCGGGAGCGGGCGGCTGAGCTCTTCCATGTGAAGGAACCCGACGATGTGGTTTTTACCATGAACGCCACCCACGGGCTCAACATTGCCATCAAGTCCATTGTAAAGCCCGGGGACACCGTACTCATCTCCGGTTATGAGCATAATGCGGTCACGCGTCCGCTGGCCGCGATTCCCAATGTGCGCGTGAAGGTGGCCACCTCGCGGCTTTTCGACCCTCAGGAGATTCTGCGCCAGTTCCGTGAGCAGCTCACATCGGAGGTCGACTGCGTCATCTGCAACCATGTCTCCAATGTTTTCGGCTATGTGCTGCCGGTGGTTGAAATTGCCGATCTCTGCGCCGGAAGAGGAGTCCCCTTCGTCCTAGACGCCTCCCAATCCGCAGGGAGCATGCCGATCTACATGGACCAGCTTCGGGCCTCCTTTATCGCCATGCCGGGCCACAAGGGGCTCTACGGTCCCCAGGGGACCGGCATCCTGCTCTGCGATCACGAGGTCATCCCCCTGCTGGAAGGTGGGACCGGGTCGCTGTCTGCCCGCCAGGAGATGCCGGACTTTCTGCCGGATCGGCTGGAGGCTGGAACGCAAAATGTGACCGGGATTGCCGGATTGCTGGAGGGGCTCCGTTTTATCCAGCGCAAAAGCCCCGAGGTGATCCTGAATCATGAAAGATTCCTGGCTGCCCGGTGCGCGGATGCCCTGTCAGCTCTGCCGGGCGTACGCGTCTTTGCGGCGCCCCGCCTCTTCTGCCAGGCGGGGGTGCTCTCCTTTCAGGTGGACGGCATGGACTGTGAAGACGTGGGGCAGGCACTGGGAGAACAGGGGATTGCCGTCCGTTCCGGGCTCCACTGCGCGCCGCTGGCGCACCGCTCCGCAGGGACGCTGGATGTCGGGACCATACGGGTCAGTTTTTCCGCCTTTAACTCCAGCGGAGATGTGGACGCGCTGGCCGGAGCTGTGGCGCGGCTGCCCAGACGCCAATAAAAGCATTCCAAAGCGTATTGTCTGTGCGAGTGCACGCGGTTCTTCGCCGCGCGCCCTCGCACTCTTTTTTTCAGGCTTTTTCTATGAAATTAAGGGAAAATTAATAGGCGGAGTTCTTGCCATTTGCAAGAGGATACAGTATAATATTTGAAATGGGCGGGTAGCGTTTTAGCACCGCCCATCGTGTACACTCTGAGATGTGGGAGACATTGGAAATGACTGAATTGCTGCGGGGGATGTGGCAGTACATCCTGACTTTTAACATTTCCATTTTTGACGTACTCGATGTGGCGATCATCGCCTACATCGTTTATCGCGTATTGATGTTGGTCCAGCGCAGCCGGGCCGCCCAGGTGGCGAAAGCCATTTTACTGCTGCTGGTGGCACTGGGTCTCTCCTACCTGCTGCAGCTCAGAGTGATCAACTTCGTGCTGAGCCGTATGGTAGAGATGGGAACGCTGGCGCTGGTCGTGGTCTTTCAGCCGGAGATCCGCCGTTTCCTAGAGCAGTTGGGCAGCAGCAGGCTGGGGGATATGTTCAGCCGCGAGGAGGCGCCGCCCGACGTGGAGAACGCCATCACACAGACGGTACAGGCATATACGTCCCTCTCTAAGGATAAGGTGGGCGCGCTGATGGTCTTTGAGCGAAAGGTCCCGCTGGACGATATCATCAAAACCGGCACCATGCTGGATTCCACCGTGGCGGCGGAGCTGCTGAAGAATCTTTTCTGGAACAAGGCCCCGCTGCATGACGGCGCGGTGATCGTTCGGAACGGACATATCGTGGGCGCGGGCTGTGTACTGCCGCTGTCCGGGAACGTCAATCTCTCCCGGGACCTGGGGATGCGGCACAGGGCCGGAATCGGCATGAGCGAAAATTCCGACGCGGTAGTCGCCATTGTATCTGAGGAGACGGGATCTATTTCCGTGGCGGTCAACGGTATGCTCAAGCGGCACTTGGCCCCTGAAACTCTGGAGCGGCTTCTGCGCAACGAGCTCCTCCCGCAGGAGGAGTCGTCCTCCAAGTCCTCCATACTGACCTCGCTATTCAAGTCGAAAAAAGGTGACAAAGACGATGGGGAAGAAGTTCACGGAAAGTAAAGCCTTTAATATCATCCTAGCCGTCCTCATCGCCCTTGCGCTATGGGTTTATGTGACCGCCATCATCGGTCAGGTGGGCAGCATGACCATACGGAACGTGCCCATCACCCTGGTGGGTGAAGATGTGCTCAACTCCAAGGGGCTTATGATCGACGCAAGCACCAAGCTGACGGTCAATGTGGGCATCACGGGAGGGCGTTCGGCGCTGGTCGCCATTGCCTCCAACTCCTCGGAGTTCATCACTGCTCGGCTGGATGTGTCCGAGATCAGCGAGGCAGGGGAGTATGAGCTTCCCTGCAAACTGGGACTGGAAAATACGCTTACCAGCGGCGTCCGTCTGGATGGAGACTCGACCCAGACCATTCGGGTAGTCGTTACGAAAATGCTGTCCAAGACCATCGAGGTGCGTGGCAACTTCACCGGTACGGTGAAAGACGGCTATCGCACCAATACGGTGGAGATCACGCCCAGCACGGTGCGGATCCAGGGGCCTGAGGCATTGGTCAATCAAATCGACTACGCGCAGGTCGCCATAACGGGCGAGGAGCTTACAAAGACAGTCAGCGGTGAAATGAGCTTTGACATGATCTCCTCCGATGGGGAAGTGCTGAAGAGCAATGAGATCAGTTCCAATGTAAATACCGTCAGCGTAGTGCTGCCTGTAGTCAAAACGCTGGAGATCCCTCTCACGGTGGATTATATCTATGGCGGAGGCATCACGGAAGAGAACTTTGCGCGATATGTGGAGCCCTACGTTGATATTCAACCCAACACCATTCAGATTTCCGGCGAGGAATCCGACATTACGCCCCTGGAGGGGAAATCCATCACTTTGGGTAAAATCGATTTGGCGGATGTGGTCCAGGAGAATCAGACCTATACCTTCCCCATTGTTCTTGCATCCGAACTCTCCAACGACAGCGGTATCAGTGAGGCCACTGTGACCATCAGTGTCAAGGGCCTGGGGACCAAGACCGTGGAGACTTCGAATATCGAGGTCATCAACGTGCCCGAGGGATTCACCGCGTCGGCCGTGACTCAGTCTCTGCAGGTGCAGGTCCGCGGCCCCGCCGACGCTTTGGAAACTGTGGATGGTTATCAGCTCCGCGTGGTGGTGGACCTCGAGGGTGAGACGCTACGGCAGGCGCAGTTCCCATTCCAGCCAAAGATCTATTTGGATGGGGAGAGCACCTGTGGGGTGGTCAACGGTGCAAACGGATATATCGTAGTGGTCAATATTCAATCGCAATAGGAGAAATTGCTATGACACAGACTGCACAAGTAAAGCAGACCTTCCCAAATGGAACCGCAGTTGTGGCAGTGGTACGCCAGGGGGCCTGTGCCCATAATTGTTCAGAGTGCGGCGGCTGCATGACCGCTCAGCAGCCCACGGTTACCGCTCTGGCCCAAAATACCGTAGGTGCCAGGGAAGGAGAGCTGGTCGTGGTGGAGACGGAAAACGCCAATCTTATGGGAGTTATCGCCTTTGTCTATCTGGTCCCCATGGTTCTTCTGGTGGCCGGATATTTGGCCGCCCAGGCGTTCGGCCTGACGCAGGGCTGGTGCATTTTGGCCTCTGTGGCGGCCTTTGCTGTCAGCATTTTGATGGTGGTGGCCTTGGACCGTTCTGTCAAGCGCCGGAGGGCGCTTCAATTCCGGATCGTCCGGTTAAAGAGCGCCTGATGTTCGGGTATGTAGTCCCGCTCAGAGGAGAGCTCAAGGTGTGGGAGCTGGATGCCTATCAGGCGGCCTATTGCGGACTCTGCCATACGTTGGGACGCCGTTACGGCTTTTTGCCCCGGCTGCTGCTCAGCTATGATTTTGCATTTCTGGCGATGCTCCTTTCGACAGAGAGCATCCGCCCTGTAACGCAGCGGCGGCGCTGTATCGCTTGCCCTATCAAGGGCAAGCAGGTCTGCCGGGAGAGCCTCAGCTTGGATATCGCTGCCGATGAGAGCGTGATTCTCACCTATTGGAAGCTGATGGACGGGGTGGCGGACGCCTCTTTCTGGAAGGGACTGCCCTCGCGTCTCCTGGTGCTTCTGCTCCGTCCGTCCTATCACCGCGCCGCCAAGTGGCGCCCCGATTTTGACAGCCAGACGGCGGCATGTCTTGAAGAACTGAGATTTTTGGAGAAAGAGCGCTCCGGCTCCTTGGACCGTACGGCGGATACCTTTGCCCGCATTCTGCGGGCGGCAGCGCCAAGCACTGGAACAAGTGACCGTGACCGGGCGGTGGGGCAGCTTCTCTACCACGTCGGCCGCTGGATCTATTTGACAGATGCTTGGGACGACCTGGCGGAGGACCGAAGTCGGGGAACCTACAATCCCGTGGCCGCCCGCTGGCCGGACGGCCCGGAGGGACACAGAGAGGAATTGCGGACCACGTTGCGCCACTCCTTGAACCTGGCGGTGTCTGCCTGCCACTTAACGGATTTTGGCCCCTGGAGTGGAATCGTCCTCAATATTCTCTGCCTGGGACTTCCTATGGTGGAGGAATCCGTATTTCGGGGCGAATGGCGCAAGCGCAAGAAAGGAACAAATGGGAGAATGAGCTATGAACGATCCGTATAGCGTACTGGGCGTCGATTCCAACGCCAGTGATGAAGAGATCAAGCGGGCCTATCGAGAACTGGCCCGAAAATACCATCCGGATAACTACCAGAACAATCCGCTGGCGGACCTCGCTGAGGAAAAAATGAAGGAGATCAACGAGGCTTACGATGCCATCAACAAAATGCGCTCGGGCGGAACTTCATCCGCTTATCAGTCCTCTTACCAACAGCAGACGACCTATCAGCAGCAGAGCCGTTCCTACTCCGCCGGAAGTACCATCTACGCCCGCGTGCGGCAATCCATCAATCTGGGAAACTTGAGTCAGGCGGAACAGCTCCTTCAGTCTGCTCCCACACAGGATGCCGAATGGCACTTTCTCATGGGGAGTATCGCCTACCGCAAGGGCTGGCTGGATGAAGCCATGCAGCAGTATCAGATTGCCGTCAATATGGAGCCGGGGAACCCGGAATACCGGCAGGCCTACAACATGATGCAGCGGGGAGGACAGGCCTATCGGCCCTATGGGTATGCCGGGGGGGCGGACTCCTGTGACTGCTGCACCACCATGTTGTGTCTGAACTGCCTGTGCGGCGGCTGCGGCAACTGATATGAGAAGACAACGACAGGCCGCTTTCAGCGTGGCCTATACGGCCCTTCTGGCCGCGCTGTCTCTGGTGATCCTCTATGGTTCCTGCCTCGTCCCCACGGGGCGCGCGGGCGTGGTGGGATTAGCGGGGCTGTTGCCTGCAGCAGCGGTGATTTCCGGCGGCCCAAGCTCCGGCGTCCTCTGTTACGCCGGGACCGGTATCTTGGCGTTTCTGCTGTTGCCCGACAAGGGAAACGCACTCCTGTACCTGCTGTTTTTTGGACTTTATCCTCTGGTGAAATACAGCATAGAGCGAATTCGGCGCTTACCGTTGGAGCTGGTCTTGAAGCTCGCCTTTTTTAACGGTATGCTGTCTGTCTTTTGGTTTGTACTCCGTACCATTTTTTTGTCCGCGATCCCACTGAGCACACAGTCACTTCCCCTGCTCTACCTGGGGGGGAGCGCCGTATTTCTGATGTATGACTTCGGCTTTTCCAAGTTGATTGCCTTTTATATCGCCCGGGTGGACAAACCGCTGCGCAATGGGCGATCTGCAAATTAGTACGAAAGAAGAAAGGGGAGACCGCCGGTGGTCCGCAGTATGACCGGCTATGGCAGGGGAGAGGCGGTTTTGAACGACCGAACCATTACAGTGGAGGTCCGTTCCGTCAACAACCGTTACCTGGATTGTACCGTCAAGATGCCTCGTGCCTATATGTTTGCGGAGGATGCGATTAAAAGCACCGTCCAGCGCAGTATTTCCAGGGGGAAGGTAGATATTTTCGTCACCATCAACAGCACCAAGGCGGACGGAGTGATCGTCAGCCTGAACCGGCCGGTGGCCGACGGCTATTATGCCGCGCTTACAGAGCTTCGAGACACCTATGGGCTCCGGGACGACATTTCCCTGTCCCTGCTGTCTCGGTTTCAGGACGTGTTTTTTGTGGAGAAGGCCCCCGAGGACGTGGAGGCCGTCGCGGCGGATATCTGTGCCGTACTGGATATGGCTCTGCAGGACTTCAACGGCATGCGGGAGCGGGAGGGCGCCAAGCTCTCTGCCGATATTCTCTCCCGCGCCGGAACTATTGAGGCGCTGACGGCCCAGGTGGAGGCACAGTCCCCTAAAACCGTAGCGGAGTATCGCGGCAGGCTCGAGAACAAAATGAAGGAAGTCCTCCAGAACACCCAAATCGATGAGAGCCGCATCCTCACGGAGGCCGCCATTTTTGCTGATAAAGTCGCCGTTGATGAGGAGACCGTGCGTCTGCACAGTCATCTCTCTCAACTGCGCACGTTGTTGGAGCAGGACGGACCGATGGGGCGGAAGTTGGATTTTCTCATTCAGGAGTTCAATCGTGAGGCAAACACCATCGGCTCCAAATGCAATGACTTGGAGACTGCTCGACATGTCATCGACATCAAGGCAGAAATCGAGAAGATCCGGGAGCAGGTCCAGAATATCGAGTGAGGGAGGCGGGAAGCATGAAGCTCATCAACATTGGATTTGGGAACATGGTCTCCGCCAGCCGGCTGATTGCCATCGTAAGTCCGGAGTCGGCGCCCATCAAGCGGATGATACAGGAGGCCCGGGAGCGCGGTGTGCTCATCGACGCAACCTATGGCCGACGTACTCGGGCCGTACTGGTTATGGACAGCGACCACATCGTTCTTTCGGCAATCCAGCCGGAGACGGTGGCCGGCCGCTTGAGCGGCGGCAGGGATGCCGCGGATCCCATACCGGAGGAGGACGAGGACTGATGGCTCTGAAAAAGAAAGCCAAGGGACAGCTCATCGTCCTGTCCGGTCCCTCCGGTGTGGGGAAGAGCACGGTGATCGCCGAACTCCTCGGACAGAGGCAGGACATCCACTTTTCCGTCTCCTTCACCACCCGAAAGCCGCGGGTGGGGGAGGCAAACGGCGTCAACTACAACTTTGTGGAACGGGACGAGTTTGAACGCATGATTGCTGACGGCGAACTGCTGGAGCATGCAGAGTATGTCAACAACTATTACGGCACCTCTCTGAAAGTCATCCAGGAAAAGCTGGACGCCGGCATCGACGTGCTTTTGGATATCGAAGTCCAGGGTGCGGCCAAGGTGAGGAGCAAATGTCCCGACGCCGTTTTGATTTTCATTATTCCGCCCTCTTTTGAGGAGCTCTCCCGGCGCCTCCGCGGTCGAAATACGGACAGCGAAGAGGTCATAGCCGGACGGCTCCAAAAGGCGAGGGAAGAATATAAGCAGATACCCAAATACGATTATCTGGTGGTCAACGACAAGGTATCCGCCGCTGCGGAGGAGATCATCTCCATCCTGATCGCGGAGGATTGCCGGACCAAGAACCGCATCCATCTCATAGAAGGAGTGTGACTTTTGTATGATGCTCTATCCCGCAATGAAAGATCTGCTCAAGCAGGTGCCCAGCCGCTATCAATTGGTGAACGTGGTGGCCCACAGGGCCCGTGAGATCGCCGCCGATGCCGACGAGCAGGGCTATCCCCTCAACGATAAGCCGGTGTCCATCGCCATCCGTGAGATTGCCGAGGGCAAGGTGGATTTGAGCGTACCGGAACAGCATTGACGGATGCAAGGCAAGTGCCGAGGGGCGGCTATCCCCGGTACTTGCCTTTTGTGGACGAAGGAGGTCGCGGAATGGAGCATGTCAGTATCGCCCGGGTGGCCCTTGCCGCGGCGACCTATGCGATCGACAGGCCCTATGACTATCAGATTCCCCAGGAGCTGGAAGGACGCGCCGCCCCGGGAGTACGGGTCATTGTCCCTTTTGGAGCGGGAAACCGCCGTACAGAGGGATTGATCTTGGCCCTGACAGACGAAACCCGTCTGGAAAAGAAGATAAAGGCTGTCCTTACCGTTTTGGATGATGCGCCGGTGCTGGGTGCCGATGGCATCAAGCTGGCGCTCTGGGTCCGCGACCGTTTTTTCTGCACGGTCTATGACGCGGCACGCGCCATGCTTCCTGCCGGACTGTGGTTTTCCATTCAGGACAGTTACCGTGTGGCGGAAGGTGTAGACCGGGAGCGATCCTATGATGCGGCCGGCCGCTCCGACCATGCACGGCGGATTCTGGATCTGATTTGGGCCGCCGGCGGCTCCGCCGAATTGGGACAGATCAGAGCGGCTTTGGGGACCAAAGATCCAAATCCAGCGCTCCGCCAACTCACCGAGCAGGGGATACTGGTCCTGGAGACCAGCGCCTCCCGCGGCGTGGGGGACAAGACCGAACAGGTAGCCGCGCTAGCCCTTCCAGCGGAGGAGGCGTTGGCTTTGGTGACGCCCAAGCGAAAGACCGCTCCGCTGCGTTACGCTGTGGTAGAACTTCTCTGTGGGCTCGGGAGCGCGGCATCCAAGGAGATCTGCTATTTTACCGGAGCATCCCCCGCCACCCTGCGCGCCTTGGCGAAAAGCGGGATCTTGACGCTGGAAAAGCGCGAGGTATTCCGACGTGTGTCTGCGGGCGAAGTCGAGCCGGCGGCACCGCCGGTCCTCAATCAGGAGCAGCAGACGGCCTTTCTGCACTTGGACGCACTTGCCCGGGCGGAAAAGCCGGCGGTGGCGCTTTTATACGGCGTCACCGGGAGTGGTAAGACCCAGGTCTATATCAGCCTCATCCGTGCGGCGCTGGACCGTGGCGAATCTGCTATGGTGCTGGTGCCCGAGATCGCCCTGACGCCCCAGCTCCTGCGTATCTTCTCCGCCCACTTCGGGGAAAATATTGCCGTTCTTCACAGCTCACTGAGAGCAGGGGAGCGGTATGACGAGTGGAAACGGGTCCGCTCCGGCCGGGCCCGTGTCGTGCTGGGCACCCGCTCCGCTGTGTTCGCGCCGCTGAAAGATCTGGGCCTCATTATCCTGGATGAAGAGCAGGAGGCCTCTTATAAATCAGAAAATACGCCCCGGTACCATGCCAGGGACGTGGCCAAATATCGTTGCGCCAGGAATGGAGGGCTGCTGGTGCTCGGGTCCGCCACGCCGTCTATAGAGACCATGTATCTGGCAAAGAGCGGAGTCTACCATATGGTTACCCTCTCCCGCCGCTATAATGAGCACGCCCTTCCCCATGTCTTTGTCACTGATATGAAGGAGGCGCTTCGCAGCGGAAACGGTACCTCCATCAGTGCGCGCCTGCACAGGGAACTGGCATCCAATCTGGAACGCGGAGAGCAGAGCATTCTGTTCTTGAACCGGAGGGGGGCCAGCCGTATGGTCTCCTGTGGGGAGTGTGGCGCCGTTCCCACATGCCCAAGGTGCTCTGTCCATCTCACATATCATTCAGCCAATGGGCGGCTGATGTGCCACTATTGCGGCCATTCTGAACGGCTGCCGGACCACTGTCCAGAGTGTGGTGGCGCCCTCAATTTTATCGGAGTCGGAACACAGAAGGTCCAGGAGGAGCTGGAGTCGTTGTTTCCAGGGGTGGAAGTTCTGAGAATGGATACCGATACCATTTCCGCCTCTCAGTCCCATGAGGCGTTGCTCTCCAGGTTTGAAAAGGAGAAGATTCCCATCCTGGTTGGGACACAGATGGTGGCGAAAGGCTTGGATTTCGAAAATGTAACTCTGGTGGGTGTCATCGCGGCTGACCTTGCCCTGTATGTCGATTCCTTTCGCGCCGCGGAGCGGACCTTTTCTCTGCTTACACAGGTGGTCGGCCGGGCGGGGCGAGGCGGAAAGACGGGGCGGGCGGTCATTCAGACCTATACGCCCGACAACGACGTGATCCGATATGCGGCGGCTCAGGATTACGACAACTTTTTTGAACAGGAGATCGACCTGAGAAGATTGATGGAGTACCCACCTTTCCGGGACCTCTTCGTGCTCACGGCATCGGGGCTGAACGAGGTTTCGGTGCTCAGAGCCTGCCAGCAGCTTCGGCGCAGCCTGGAGCGATGGATCGCCGCCTGGCCTTCCCCGGAAAACCGCCCCAGACTTTTGGGGCCCGCTCCTGCAGCGGTGGCCAAGGTCAACCACCGCTATCGCTATCGCCTGACCTTGATGTGCCAAAATACCAAGGAGGTGCGGGGGCTCTTGGCGCAGATGCTGCGCGCAGCGAACAGTGATAAAGAAAACAGGGGCGTATCCATATTCGCGGATGTGAACCCCTATGATTAGTTGGATACGGAGGAATGCAACCATGGCATTGAGAAAAATTTTGACCGACCGGGACCCGGTGCTGCACAAGACATCCCGTCCCGTTACTAATTTTGACGACAGGCTCTATGATTTGCTGGACGACCTCAAAGAGACCCTCGCCAACGCGGGCGGCGCCGGCCTTGCAGCTCCCCAGGTGGGAATTCTGCGCCGCTGCGTCATTGTAGTGGACGAGAATGATGAGATGCTGGAACTGGTCAATCCCGAGGTCATTGAACGCTCGGAGGAGATCCAGGACGGCTTTGAGGGCTGTCTCAGCGTACCCGGGATGTGGGGGATGGTGGAGCGCCCTATGCGTGTAAAGGTCCGGGCCCAGGACCGTACCGGCGCATTCTTCGAGGCGGAGGGGGCTGGTATCGTGGCCCGGTGCTTCTGCCATGAGATCGACCACCTGGACGGGCATCTCTTTACGGAACTCACCGACCACCTCTACACCCAAAAGGAGCTGGACGAGATGATGGAGGCGGAGGAGGGGAAAAAGCGTTGAGGATTCTCTTTATGGGCACGCCGGAATTTGCCGTCCCCTCGCTGGAGGCTCTGCTCATCGCCGGCCATCAGGTCTGCGGGGTGTTTACGCAGCCGGATAAGCCAAAAAACAGAGGGATGAAGATCCAGATAAGCCCTGTAAAGGAATGTGCCCTGTCGCATAATGTTCCAGTGTTTCAGCCAGGCAAAATGCGGGATGGGGAGGCATTGGGGTATCTGCGCGCAGTGGACCCTGAGCTGATCGTGGTGGCGGCCTATGGGCGTATTCTGCCGGATAATATTTTGGCATATCCGCAATACGGCTGTATCAACGTCCACTCGTCTCTGCTGCCCAAATATCGTGGCGCGGCCCCTATCAACTGGGCCATCTTGAATGGCGAAGCGGAGACTGGCGTTACGATTATGCATATGGCCTCCGAGTTGGATGCCGGGGATATCATCTGTCAGTCCGCCACGCCGATTGGAGAGAATGAGACCGCGCCGGAACTCTTTCAGCGGCTTGCGCAGATGGGGGCGGGGCTGTTGCTGGAGGCGGTGGGACAAATCGCGGACGGCAGGCCCGCCAGGGTGCCTCAGGATACCGCCCTGGCCACCTATGCGCCTATGCTGAGCCGTGCGCTCTCGCCCATCGATTGGAACCGGGACGCCCGCAGCCTCCACAATCAGGTTCGCGGGCTTCTGCCATGGCCGGCAGCCGTGGCGGAGTTTGGAGGCAACCGGTGTAAAGTGCTTTCAACTGTCGTGATTGACGACAAAATGGAGAAGGCGCCTGGGACTGTGATAGAAGCGGGGAAAAACGGCATCGTAATGGTCTGCGGCGGAGGGACGCTCCTTCGCATTTGTGAGTTGCAGCCGGATGGCGGCAAGCGGATGAAGGCCGCCGACTATCTGCGCGGGCACCCCCTGAGTTTGGGGTAGATGGGACGAGTGGGTGAGGATATTATGGCTGGAAATGCCCGGGAAGTAGCGCTGTTGACGCTCTCCGCCTGTGAAAAACAAGGTGCGTGGTCCGACCTCGCCCTCAAGAAAAATATCCATTCCGTCGGACTGGACGGCAGGGACGCCGCCCTGGCCACCCGTCTGTGCTTTGGCGTGCTTCAGAACAGGATGCTTCTGGATTTTTATATTGGAAAGTTCTCCTCCGTGCGGGTAGAGCGCATGGAAAATCGGGTGCTCAACGCACTTCGGCTGGGCGTCTATCAGATGGCGTTTCTCACCAGGATTCCGGTCAGCGCGGCTGTCAACGAGTCGGTAACCCTTTCCCGCAAATACAGCAAGAACCCCAGAAGTCCTGGCCTGGTCAACGGGATTCTCAGGGCGGTGTCCCGAAATATGGACCACCTTCCGCTCATTGAGGAAAAAGATCCAGCCAGATACCTCTCCATTCGATACAGCCATCCGCTGTGGCTGGTACGCGAGTTCCTTGACGCGCTGGGGGAAAAGGAGGCGGAGCGGCTGCTGGCGGCGGATAACAGCGAACCCGCTACGGTGGCCCAGATCAATATCCTCCGGGCCTCCACGCTGGAGGTCTTAAACGCCTTGGCTGCAGAGGCGGCCGACGCTGCACCCCATCCCTGGCTGCCGGACTGTGTTACGCTGACAGGAGGGGGCGACCTGGAACAGCTTTCGGTATTCCGGGACGGACGATTTTACATCCAGGACGCGGCGGCCCGCCTCGCTGTAATGGCTGCGGCTCCCAGGCCTGGGATGCGGGTTCTGGACGCCTGCGCCGCGCCGGGGGGCAAGTCCTTTGGCACCGCCATTGCGATGGGGGACCGGGGTGAAGTTTTGTCCTGTGATATCCACCCGCACAAGAAAAAGCTCATAGACGCCGGTGCGCAGCGGCTGGGCCTGGCCTGTATCCGCTCGGCTGTGCAGGACGCCAAGTCCCCCTGTGCGCAATGGGTGGATGCCTTTGATCTAGTGATCGCCGATGTACCGTGCTCCGGCCTGGGCATCATCCGAAAAAAGCCGGACATCCGTTACAAGGAGCCGGGGCCTCTGACTGGGCTGCCTGCCGTACAGCGTTCCATTTTGGAGAATGTATCGGCCTATGTAAAGCCGGGAGGCGTACTGTTATACTGTACCTGTACACTGCTGGAGCGGGAGAATGGGGATGTGGTGTCTTGGTTTTTGGACGCGCATCCGGAGTATCACACAGAGCCCTTTGAACTGCCTGCCCCCATCGGGCGGGCGGCGGAGGGCAGGCTGACGCTTTGGCCCCATATTCATGGTACGGACGGATTTTACATTGCAAAGCTGCGGAGGGACCTATGACCGATATCAAATCCATGACCCAGGAGGAGATGGCCGCATGGCTCAAAGAGCTGGGGGAACCGGCCTTTCGTGCTAAACAGGTGTTTACCTGGCTCCACCGCGGGGCCATATCCTTTGAGGAGATGACCGATCTCTCCAAGTCATTGAGGGAGAAGCTGTCCCGCGAATGTGTGATCACGAAGCCGGAAGTGGAGCGGAAACAGGTCTCCGCGCAGGATGGCACGATCAAATATCTCTGGCGTCTGGGAGATAAAAATTGCATTGAGACGGTTTTGATGCGCTACCGCCATGGGAATACTGTATGCATCTCTTCCCAGGTAGGGTGCCGAATGGGCTGCGCCTTCTGTGCGTCCACGCTGGGGGGCAAGGTGCGGAACTTGACCCCATCTGAGATGTTGGATCAGGTGCTCTTCACCCAACTGGACGCAGGGGTGCCCATATCCAATATCGTGCTGATGGGGATAGGGGAACCGCTGGATAATTTTGACACTGTACTCCGCTTTTTAGAGCTGGTCAATCATCCGGACGGCCTTCATATCGGGATGCGGCATATCTCTCTGTCCACCTGCGGGCTCACAGACAAAATTGACAAATTGGCGGAACATGGGTTACAATTGACATTGTCTGTTTCACTCCATGCCCCGGACGACGAGACCCGCAGCCGTATTATGCCGGTGAACCGCTCGGTAGGTGTGGAAAAATTGTTTGCCGCCTGCCGCCGCTATTTTGAAGTTACGGGACGGCGTATTTCCTATGAGTACGCCATGATCGACGGGGTGAATGACAGCGACTGGCAGGCCGATTTGCTCGCCGCGCATCTGAAGGGGACGCCGGGCCATGTGAATCTCATCCCCCTCAATGAGGTCAAGGAGAGCCCGCTGAAACCCAGCCGCAGGGTCGCCGCATTCCAAAGACGATTGGAGCAGCAGGGTATCAACGTTACGGTCCGGCGGAAGCTGGGAGGGGATATCGACGCCTCCTGTGGTCAGCTCCGTCGGAAAGCCATGCAGGAATCGTGAGACATAAGTCAGCCTGTGCCTGTTAGGGCGAAAGGACTGGTTCAATATGAACATATGGGGTATCACCGACACAGGTGTGGTCCGGGAACAAAATCAGGATTACTATCATATCGAGCTACTCGAGGAGAATGTGGGGCTCGCCGTCGTCTGTGACGGTATGGGTGGCGCCAAGGCCGGCAATGTGGCCAGCCATATGGCGGTGGAGACCTTTCTCGAAACGGCCGGGGCACAGCCGCCAGAACAGTGGAAAAATGAACCGGAGGCTGTGCTTCACTTCGCTGCGGAGCAGGCCAACCAGGCGGTCTACTTCCGCGCCGGCATCGACCCCGATTGCCGCGGTATGGGCACCACGATGGTGGCTGCGCTTGTGGTGGAGCAGACGGCCTATCTGCTGAACATCGGGGACAGCCGGGCATATCTGATTCGACCTGACGGCATCAGCCGCCTTACCCGGGATCACTCCGTGGTGGAGGCCCTGGTGGCCAGGGGAGAAATCACCCCAGAAGAGGCCCGGCAGCACCCTCAAAAAAATCTCATCACCAGAGTCTTGGGGGCGGAAGCCAAACTCCGCGCCGACCTGTACCGCCAACAGCTCAGTCCCGGAGACGTACTGCTCCTCTGTTCGGACGGGCTCATCAACGTGGTCACCGACCAGGAGGTCCTCTATGAGGTCCTGCACGGCGGCCCGGCTGAGGACTGCTGCCAGCGCCTGCTGGATATCGCACTGTCCCGGGGCGCTCCGGACAATGTGACCGTGGTCCTGCTTCAGATGTAACCTAAGGAGGATACCGCTTCATGGATCAGTACATAGGGAAAATGCTGGATAACCGGTATGAGATACTGGAGGTCATCGGCACCGGCGGCATGGCGGTGGTCTACAAAGCCCGCTGTCACCGGCTCAACCGCTTGGTGGCCATCAAGATCCTCCGGGACGATCTGGCAAAGGACGCTGAGTTCCGCCGCCGGTTCCACGATGAGTCCCAAGCTGTGGCGATGCTGTCCCATCCCAATATCATGGCCGTTTATGACGTGAGCCGTTCCTCCGACGTGGAATATATCGTGATGGAACTTATCGACGGCATTACTCTCAAGCAGTATATGCAGAAGAAGGGTGCGCCCCTCAATTGGCGGGAGGCACTCCATTTCATTACCCAGATCATGAAGGCCCTGTCCCATGCCCACAGCAGAGGCATCATACACCGGGATATCAAGCCCCAGAACATCATGGTCCTCCGGGACGGCAGCGTCAAGGTGGCTGACTTCGGGATCGCCCGGCTGGCTTCCGCTGCTCAGAATACGCTGACGCAGGAGGCGCTGGGCTCCGTCCACTATATCTCGCCGGAGCAGGCGAGGGGCAGCCGGATCGACGCGCGCAGCGATATCTATTCCGCCGGCGTCGTTCTCTATGAGATGCTTACCGGACGGCTCCCTTTTGAGGGGGATACCCCTGTCTCCGTGGCCATTCAGCATATCAACTCAATTCCGTTGCCTCCCAGAGAGCTGAATCCCGATATCCCCGAGGCCCTCGAGAGCATCACGATGAAGGCTATGGCACCCAATGTGGAAAATCGCTATGCCAGCGCCGATGCCATGCTCTCTGATTTGGAGGAATTCCGCAAAAATCCCAGCATCAATTTTGAGTATACGCCTTCCGACCTCTTTCCTACACCAGGCGTTACTGACGAGCCGACTCAGATCATTGATACGCACCGGCGGAAAGCTTACGCCCCAGCGTCCCAGGAATCCCCTCGTAAGGCGGCGCGCGGAGAACAGCGCAAGGCGGAGGATGACGACGACCCGGAGGAATACCGCAGCTCTGCCAGAAAACACAAGGACCAAGGCGGTGGCATGTCCGTCCCGCTGGCAGTGGCGTCTATCCTGGTGTTTGTGGTCGGGATCGGCGTTCTGCTGTGGGTCATCTTCTTCAGCAATATTTTTGCCAGCACGACTACCTATACCGTCCCCAAAGTGACAGGGATGACGCTGGAAGAGGCCCGGGAGGACCCGGATGTGGTCGGGCGATTTACCATTGTAGAGGGAGAAAAAGTGACCAGCGATACGGTGCCGGTCGGACAGATTGTCTCCCAGGAACCAGCGGCCCACCGCCAGGTAGGAGAGGACGGCCTTACCATTACGGTCAACATCAGTGCCGGTACCGAGACCATCACCATGCCGCCCGTAGTGGGTAAGGAGTATCGCGAGGCCCTGGTAGAACTGCAAAAATATGGACTGCGCCCCACAGAAACGCAGTATGAGGCCTCTGAGACCATTACAGAGAACTATGTGATCCGTACCACGCCCGCTGAGGGAACGGTCGTGGTGCCGGGCGACGATATCCTTGTGGTGATCAGCTCCGGTCCTGCGGTCAAGCCGGTGACGATGCTACCCGTTGTGGGCCAAATGGTGGACGACGCCAAAAAGACACTGGAGGAGGACCTGCACCTGTCGGTAAAGGTGGTCACGATGGACAGCGACAAGCCCGAGGGTCTGGTCCTGTACCAGAGCATCGCATCCGGCACAGAGGTGGACGAGGGGACTACTGTGACCCTTCAGGTCAGCAACGGCTCCGGCACATCCTCTGGAGAGACGCCCAGCCCCAGCGAGAGCACAAATCCTGGCAGCAGCTCCCAGCCGGAAGATCCCTCTGTCAACGGGAATCTCAAGTCAAAAGATGTGGAGGTTTCTCTGCCCAGTGACGGTGAGCTAGGGGATATCGTCCAGGTCCGCATTTCCGGGAAGGATATCGACCAGTCTAAGAGCGCCGAACGCCGGGTTGGAAATGTTCACTTTACTGTGTGGGGAACCGGAACACAGGAGATAAAAGTCTACATTGACGGCGATTTTATCGGTACTGTGACCGTCAACTTTGACACCTGACGAATCATATGGATGAGGGAATCATTTTAAAAGCGCTCAGTGGCTTCTACTATGTCTACGACGGCACAGGGGACTTGGTGACCTGCCGCGCGAGGGGAAAATTCCGTCACCAGAAGATCACGCCCCTGGTGGGAGACCGGGTGAGATTCACCCGGCTCTCCGGGGGCGAGGGTGCTCTGGATGAGATATTTCCCAGGAAAAACCAGTTCCAACGTCCAGCAGTTGCCAACATCGACCAGCTGGTGATTGTGGTCTCCGGTGCCATACCGATCACCGATCCCTTTCTAATTGACCGTGTGGCGGCGATCGCAGACAGCAAAGAGGGCTGTGAAAGTCTCATCTGTATCAATAAGTGTGATTTGGATGCGGCCGACATGCTCTATCAGATCTATACCGCGGCTGGGTTCCACACTCTGCGGGTCAGTGCTGAGACAGGAGAGGGCATCCAGGAGCTTTCTGCTGCAATTGCAGGAAAGGTTTCTGCCTTTACAGGGAATTCGGGTGTTGGGAAGTCCAGCATTCTGAACGCGCTGGACTCAGATTTTCACCTCCAAGTGGGAGAAGTCAGCGAGAAGCTGGGGCGTGGGAGGCATACTACGCGGCATGTCGAGCTCTATCGCCTAAGGAATGGGGCGATTGTAGCCGACACGCCCGGCTTTTCCTCCTTTGACACGGAACGTATGGAGTCCCTGAGAAAAGAATCGCTGGCCCATGCTTTCCGGGAATTTCGGCCCTATCTGGGAATGTGCAGATATGCCGGCTGTGCACATGTAAAGGAAAAAGACTGTGCAATATTGCAGGCCCTTTCCGAAGGGAAGATCCCACCCAGCCGCCATGAGAGTTATGTCCGCCTCTATGAGCAGGCAAGGGAGATCAAGGACTGGGAGCGAGTTACGAAACCATAAACATACTGCCATATACTTTTGCACACGCAGCGCCTTCTTCCGCGTATACTGGTATAGCGATACCAGACCACGTCGGAAGGAGGCGTTTTTGTTGAAGATCGTCGTAGTACGTTCCCCGAAGTGCCTGTGCGGCATTTTGAAAGCGCTGTTTGGACTGCGCTGAAAAAATGAAAAGATGTCATAGCGGCGAGACCTTGTACATATGCTCCCTGTAGAATCAGTACAAGGAGAGGAACGCTATGGAGCTGGAATGTAAGACCACCCATCTCAACTGTTACGATACCGTTCTGGACACCACCCTGTATCAGGAGGAGACCCTGGAGAGCATTGTCCCCGACGCCTGCCCGGATATCCTGCGCATCGTGGATACCGAAGCGGTGGTATGTCTCAAGAGCAAAGAAGCCCAGGAGGGGCGGATCGAGGTGGCCGGAACCGCCCGGTGCGCCGTCCTCTACGTCCCCGATGGCGCCGAAGGGCTCCGGCGGATGACCATCAGTATCCCTTTTACCTGCTCCGCAGAACACGCCGGCCTGGGGAGCAGCTGTCGGCTGATGGCCGTCCCCCGGGTCCAGGCGGCGGATGCCCGCAGTCTGAACCCCAGAAAAGTCCTCACCAGAGTGAGTCTGGCCGTAGAGGTCCAGGTATTCGCCCCCAGGACCGCCAGCTTCTGCGACGGGGTGGAGTGTGAAAGCGCCGCCGGCATTCAGCAGCTTGGCGAGACCCAATCCGCTTGTCTGGTCATAGCTGTGGAGGAAAAACCCTTTACATTTTCTGACGACCTGAACCTCTCGGGGTCCAAACCCGCGATGGAAGAGCTCTTGAAGAGCAGGGTGGACCTCCGCTGCAGCGAGTCCAAGATCATTGGAAACAAGCTGATTTTCAAAGGGGAGGCGGAGCTGCAGCTCTTGTACCGAGAGCCCTCCGGCGCGATCTGTCCGGCAAGCTTTGAGCTGCCCTTTTCTCAGATTATGGAGGTCTCTGGTGTAGAGGAGGATGCCGACTGTACGCTCCAGGTGCTCCTCACGGGCTGTGACTGCAGCCTGGATGGAGGAGAGGGGCATACGGTCGCGGTCTCTCTTGCCATGCTGGCCCAGGCGGTGGTACGCGAGGAGCGGCAGATCGCACTGCTATCCGATGTCTACAGCACGGTCTACGAGCTGAACGCCGAGCGCCGCCCCTATACCTTCTATCGCCTTATGGAGCACACAGAGCGCAGGGTCATGGTAAGAGAGATTCTGGAGACGGTCACACCGGCCCGGGAGGTCTGCGATGTCTATGTGACCGTGGGCGCTGTGAGCCAGAGCCGGGAGGGGAGCCAGGTCAATCTGTCAGCAGAGACCACTGTCAACGTGGTTTATCGCGGCGAAGACGGAAGCCTCTGTACGGTCGCACGGACGCTGCCCTGTTCCTGTTCGGTGGAATTGGCGGAGGGGGCTTCCTGCACCTGCCGCTGTACGTGTCCCGGAGAACGATTTGCCACCCCAGCGGGCGGAGGCATAGAGGTCCGTTATCCTTTGGATTTCCGCTATCTGGCATTGATGCCGCATAACACGACCGGAGTATACGATATCCGTCTGGATGAGAGCGCACTGCGCAATACCGCCGGTCAGCCCTCCATTGTCCTGCGGATGGTGGGCGAGGGGGAACGGCTCTGGGATATCGCCAAGGCCTACGGCACGACGATGGACGATATCGTTCAGGCCAACGCCTTGGGTGAGGACGTATTGCCCATGGGTCAGTTGCTGCTCATCCCCAAGAAGCGGTAAAAAGGAGGAATTTCCAGTGGAAGATCGGAACATTTACGAGGATATCGCCCTGCGCACGGAGGGTGATATCTACATCGGGGTGGTGGGCCCGGTGCGGACGGGCAAATCCACATTCATCAAGCGGTTTATGGAGACCCTGGTGATTCCCCATATCGACAACGTTTACCGCAAGGAGCGGGCACGGGATGAACTTCCCCAGAGTGGCTCAGGGCGCACCATCATGACTGCTGAGCCGAAATTTGTCCCGGAGGAAGCGGTGGAAATCGCCATGGACGGAGGTGCCAATCTATCGGTCCGTCTCATCGACTGCGTGGGCTACATGGTCCCGGGTGCGGCGGGACAATTCGAGGACGATATGCCCCGGATGGTCACCACGCCTTGGTTCGACCATGAGATTCCTATGACGGAGGCGGCGGAGATCGGCACCCGAAAGGTCATTGCGGAGCACTCCACCATCGGCATTGTCATCACCACCGACGGAACCATCACGGATATTCCCCGAGAGGACTATCTGGAAGCGGAAGACCGGGTCATTTCTGAATTGCAGGAGCTGGGCAAGCCCTTCTTGGTGCTGCTCAACTCGTCCAGCCCCAAGTCGGAGCGGGCACGGGCCATCCGAAACGATATCGCCGCTCGGTACGACGTGACATGTATGGCGGTCAACTGCCTGGAGCTGGACCAGGGCGATGTGGCGGATATCATCAAAGCGGTCCTCTATGAGTTCCCCCTCAAGGAACTGGACCTGTCCCTTCCTCCCTGGGTGGATGCCCTTCCGTACGATCACCCCATCAAGAGCGGTCTGTACGCCGCGATCCGTGAAAACTCCGCTGGGATGCGTCGTATCCGGGATGTGGAGCAGGCGGTGAGCGCCATTGGCGCCTGCGAGGGCGTCAGCAGCGCACGGATTAGCGGTATCCAGCTCGGTACCGGCTTGGCGGCGGCAGATCTGGACCTGCCCAGGGGCCTTTTCTATGAGACATTGTCCAACCAGTCCGGCTTTACCATCCAGGATGACGGGGACCTGATGGAACTTCTGACCGAGTTGGCTGGTGTCAAAAGCGAGTATGACAAGGTAGCCGCCGCCCTCCAAGAGGTGAGAGAGACCGGCTATGGTATCGTGGTCCCCACCACCGATGAGCTCCATCTGGAGGAGCCCGAGATCGTCCGTCAGGGCGGACGCTATGGCGTACGCCTGAAGGCCAGCGCCCCGAGCATCCATATGATTCGGGCCGATATCGAAACCGAGGTCTCTCCCATCGTCGGGAATGAGAAACAATCCGAAGAGATGATCAATTATCTCCTTCAGGAATTTGAAGGGGATACAAAGGCCATCTGGCAGTCCAACATTTTCGGAAAGTCCTTCCATGAGCTGGTCAGTGAGGACCTGAACACCAAGCTCAAACGGATGCCGGAGGATGCCAGAAGCAAGCTTCAGGAAACTCTGCAGCGCATCATCAACGAGGGGTCCGGCGGTTTGATTTGCATCATCTTATAAAGTTATCGGATTTTAAATTCATCCGGCCCAGAGGCGCGCCCCTGGGCCGGATCTTTATGCCCTCCTCTATCGTTCGGCCAAGAGATGAATCATTTGTTTGATTGAGGCAACGCTTATAGAAACGGCCTCTCGGAGCATCGCCTTCGACGAATCCCCCAGTGACGTCTGGAGGGAGGCGTAGGACAGGATCTTTTCCAATCCCTCCAGCAACAGTCTGCGGTCTTCCGTCGCACCGCCCAACCGCTCCCATGCCCGCTGCGCCTGTTCCTTGGAAAAGGTAAGACTGTACAACTCCCCACCGCCCAATCCGCAGGCCAGCGCACAGGCAAGGACCGGTTCGCACAGATTGCAGACCATGCTTTTCACCGTCTCTCCATAATCAATGGCGTGCAGGGAGAGAACACGGGAGACCGCTCTCGGTTCAAATGCTTGGCACAGGAGGTCCTCACTGTGGATGCGGCCCAGATAGAGACGGATAAAGTCGAGCCCCTGATATCCCTGCGGGTAGAGAAGGGGAGGATAGTCCGCCGTGATGGAAATGCGGTGTGAGGTGAATGCAGGACGGTATCGTTCGAAAAAAGCGGGAATTCCGTCCCGCAATGTGGAATTGTAGAGCTCATTTTCTGTCGGAATCCTGTGCTTCATCACTTGGCGATAAAATTGCTGGGTGGACCGAAGCTGAATGATAAGCTTCAGGCTGCCTCTGCGGTAACCTTCGGCGAGGCTGGTCTCCAAAAGTGCATGCAGCGCATCCTCTGGATCGGGAAACTCTTTCAGCCATATGCCAAGCGTAAAGAGGAGGGAACGGCTCAATTCTTCCGCTGTCTCGACGGGTACTGAACTGCCGGATCCTCCGGTATAGGTCCCACAAGTCTGAGACAGAAGCGCGAGAAACTCTCCCTGCATCCTGAGAAGATCATTTTGCGTGAGGAGTCCGTGATCCAGCGAAACGGAGAGCAGCGTGTCAAAATATCGCCTCTCATCCAGACATTCCCGCCGCAGGACACGCTGCGGCTTCAGATCAGACATCCTGGTCCTCCTCGCATGCGCCTGAACGCAGCCTGTGGGCCAAGCGGTAAAGCGCGCGGCCGCCCAGGAGTTCCAGTGAACCGCCGCAGGGACCGTCAAATGCAGCGCGCATATAGCGGATCAGACCGTCGTCTGTGACACGCTCCCCGGTCTCGCTCTTATAGAGATAAAAAAGCTCCACCAACTCGTTCAAAGTTTCCGCATAGGTCTCTCTGCTGAGATAGGGAGAGGAGCAAAATGCCTCTGCGAGCTTTCCTATCATGCCCGCACCGAACTCCACCCTGCCGCAGGCATGAAGTGCTCTGGAGCGGGTCTCCGCCAATTCCAGAGCCTGCTGTTTGGTGAGTTGCAGGCCAAACGGAAGAGAATGCCTGTTTGAGTGCAGGATTTCTTCCGCAGCCTGTTCCTGAAGGAGAAAGGATGACATTTCGTACCACATCAGCGCCATAAAACCACCCCGTTTGAAAAGAGTAACTATAGATATACACCTGTGCCGGACTTGGGACAAGACTTGAATTTTAGTCGGATTTGTGGTATGATACAAACATAAAAGGGCGGGAATTTGAAAAATTCCCGCCCTTCATCCTTCTATTTCCCATATCTCAATTTTATTACTGTCCTCAGTCAAAGAGGAAAAGCCGGGATTGCAATCTCCTGTCGATTCAGGTATGCTTATTGAGAATTCCTTCTGGAGGTGCGTCGTGAATCTGTTTACACCTATTGAAACCGTTGAAAACTATGCTGCCGCCGGAGTCGCCAAGACACAGGCCCCCGCTTGGAGGCTCCTGATGCTGGGCATACTGGCGGGGTTTCTCATCGCTATGGGCGGGGCCGTCACCAATACCGCCGGACACAGTATCGCCAATGTGGGGCTGTGCCGGCTGGTCTCAGGATTGCTCTTCCCCTTTGGTCTTGCTATGGTGATCCTCACCGGCGCCGAGCTTTTTACCGGAAACACGCTCCTTTTTCTCTCTGTACTGAATCAGAGGACCAGCGCAGCGAGAATGCTCCGCAACTGGGGGCTGGTGTACCTCGGAAATTTTGCCGGTGCGCTGGCCGTGGCCGCCGGTTGTGCCTTTTCCGGTCAAATGGACTACTCCGCTGGTGGACTGGCGGTCTTTACCATAAAGGCGGCCGCCGGAAAGTGTGCTCTGACCTTTGGAAACGCCGTTCTCCTCGGCCTGTTTTGCAATGTACTGGTCACCCTCGGGGTTCTCCTCTCTCTGACAGGGCAGGACCTCACCGGTCGGGTGCTAGGCGCCTATCTGCCGGTCGCCTTTTTTGTAATCTGTGGTTTTGAGCACAGCATCGCAAATATGTTTTATATCCCGGCGGGCCTTTTTGCGCGGAGCATCCCGCGATATGCCGAGCTGGCTGCCAGGGCGGGGCTGGACCTGACCGCGCTTACCTGGGAGAATTTCCTGCTTCGGAACCTGCTTCCCGTCACGCTGGGAAATATTCTGGGCGGTATGGCGGTTGCCCTTGTCTTTTGGCTGTGTCACTTGAGAGGGAAGAGCGGGTGACCTCCTAATCCTCCCTTTGGCTTGCAAAGTCGATGAGCGCCCCGCGGTCTAGGATTCTCATAGAGCGGTAACCGGTCTCCAGAAAGCCGCGACGGGCAAACTCGCTCAAAACCCGGCTCACCGTCACCCGGCTTACGCCCACGGCGGCGCCCAGCTCCTCATGGGTGCAGTGCAGGGTGCCGTCCGTCTCTTCCTGGAATGTGAGGAGACAGCGGGCCACCCGGCGGTCCGCTTGGAGGAAGGACATATTATCCACGTGGCTGGAGAGCATCCGCACCGTGCGGGCCAGGTACTGGAGCATCGGGAGAGCCAGACTCGGGTGAGCACGGAAGATGCGGTCCAGGCGGTCGCGGTCCACCGAGACCACACGGCATTCCGTGACCGCCACAGCGGAGGACACCCGGGGACAAGCGTCAAAAAAAGATGCCTCGCCCATCAGGTCTCCGGAGCGGTGGGTGGCAAGTACCCGCTCCCCGCCGGATGCGGAGCTGATATAGCTGCGTGCCTTACCGGAGAGCAGATAATAGAACACATCCGCTTCCGTGCCCTGAAGGTAGATGAGCTGCCCTGGCGCATAGATCCGCGGCGTCTGGCCCTCAGCCAGTGGGGCCCAATGATACGCCATCTTTTTCACCTCTTTTTTTTAATTGTATCACACTTTACATTCTTTTTCTACCACAGGCTTCATAATAAAGACAATCAAAAACAAGGAGGGACCCAAAGATGGGCATGACCATGACCCAGAAGATTCTGGCAAAGCATGCGGGACTCGCTTCTGTGACGGCTGGGCAGTTGGTCGAGGGCAGGCTGGATCTGGTGCTGGGCAACGACATCACCACACCGGTGGCTATCACGGAATTTGACAAGGCGGGGCTTACACAGGTGTTCGACCGGGACAAGATCGCCATCGTCCTGGACCACTACACTCCCTGTAAGGATATCAAGGCGGCGCAGCTCTGCGCCCAGGCCCGAAGCTTTGCCCAGCGTTTTGGGATCACACACTTCTATGACGTGGGGCAGATGGGAGTGGAACATGCCCTAATCCCCGAGAAGGGGCTGGCCGCCCCCGGTGAGGTCATCACCGGAGCCGACTCCCACACCTGTACCTATGGCGCCCTGGGCGCATTCTCCACCGGTGTGGGCTCCACCGATATGGCCGCCGGCATGGCCACCGGTCTTGCCTGGTTCAAGGTTCCCTCCGCCATCAAAGTGACCCTTACGGGAAAGCCGGGAAAGTATGTCAGCGGAAAAGACGTCGTGCTCCATCTTATCGGTGAGATCGGCGTGGACGGCGCGCTCTATCAGTCCTTGGAATTTGCGGGAGACGGGGTGGCGGAGCTCACCATGGACGACCGCTTTACTATCGCCAACATGGCCATCGAGGCAGGGGCTAAGAACGGCATCTTCCCGGTGGACGCCAGGACCAGGGCCTATTTGAAGGGCAGGGTGGACCGCCCTTGGGAAGCCGTAGAGCCCGATGCCGACGCCGTGTATGAGCGCGAGGTGATCATTGATCTCTCCGCGCTCCGTCCCACCGTGTCTCTTCCGCATCTACCCTCCAATACCAAGACGGTGGACGAGGCGGCTGGTATGTCCATTCAGCAGGTGGTCATAGGTTCCTGTACCAATGGTCGGCTCAAAGATCTTCAGGAGGCCGCCGATATCCTGAAGGGCCGGCAGGTGGCAAAGGGCGTACGCTGCATCGTCATCCCGGCTACGCAGCAGATCTATATGGACGCCATGGCCCAGGGCCTCATCCAGACCTTTATCGAGTCCGGCTGTGCCGTATCCACCCCTACCTGCGGACCCTGCCTGGGCGGCCATATGGGTGTGCTGGCGGACGGTGAACGGGCAGTCTCCACCACAAACCGGAATTTTGTGGGCCGCATGGGTCCGGTGAGCTCTGAAATCATCTTGGCCAGCCCCGCGGTAGCCGCCGCCTCCGCCGTGGCCGGCATCATCGCAGATCCTGAAACCGTGATGGGAGGTACACAGGCATGAAAGTCTATCGCTATGGGGACAATGTGGATACCGACGTTATCATCCCCGCCCGTTATCTGAATGCGCCGGATGAAAAATCCCTGGCCTCGCATTGTATGGAGGATATCGATGCGCAGTTCGCCGGAACGGTGGAGCCGGGCGATATCGTGGTGGCCGGGGCCAACTTTGGCTGCGGTTCTTCCCGGGAGCATGCCCCTCTGGCCCTGAAGGCCTGTGGCGTAAAATGTGTGATCGCGGCCTCCTTTGCCCGCATTTTCTACCGCAACGCCATCAACATTGGCTTTCCCATTCTGGAGTGTCCGGAGGCCGCAGCGGCCATTCAGGCCGGCGACACGGTAGCTGTGGACTTCGGGACCGGCGTCATCACGGATGAGACCCTGGGGAAGACCTTCCAGGCCGCGCCTTTCCCCGCGTTTATCGAGGAGATCATCGAGGGCGGGGGACTGCTCAAGTCTCTGAAAGCCCGGGGGGTGGCAAAATGAACTACAAAATCGCATTGATCAAGGGCGACGGCATCGGGCCTGAGGTGGTCGGCGAGGCCGTGGGAGTGCTGGAGGCCGTCGGGAAGCGGTTCGGGCATACGTTCGATTTTGTGGACGTGCTGCTGGGCGGCTGTGCCACCGATGCGGTGGGGAAGAGCTACCCAGATGGGACTGCAGAGGTCTGCCGGGCTTGTGATGCCGTCCTCCTGGGCGCGGTAGGCGGGCCCAAGTGGGGCTCCGACAAACCGGCTGAACAGCGGCCCGAAACAGCGCTGCTGGCCATTCGGAAGGACCTGGGACTCTATGCAAACCTGCGTCCCGCCACACTGCGCTCCGCTATGGCCGGTGCCTGTCCCCTGAAAAAGGAGACCGCAGAGAAGGGGATCGACCTTATGATGGTCCGTGAGCTCACCGGCGGCGTCTATTTTGGTAAGCGGGACCGGTATCAGACAGAGGACCGGGGCGTGGAATGTACCGATCTTATGGCCTATTCCGAGAAAGAGATCGAGCGCATTGGGCGCCGCGCTTTTGAGCTGGCCCGCCTCCGCCGCGGCAAGGTCTCTTCGGTAGACAAGGCCAACGTACTGGAGACCTCCCGCCTGTGGCGCTCCGTCATGCACCGGTTGGCCGGGGAGTATCCCGACGTCGCATATGAGGATGTGCTGGTGGATAACTGTGCCATGCAGTTGGTCCGTGATCCCGGACAGTTTGATGTGGTGGTAACAGAGAATATGTTCGGGGATATCCTTTCTGACGAGGCGTCTATGGTCACAGGTTCTATCGGGCTGCTGCCTTCGGCTTCCATTGGAGATGCCGCTCCGGGCCTTTATGAGCCGATTCACGGCTCTGCACCGGATATCGCCGGTCAGGATAAAGCCAACCCCATCGCCACCATTTTGTCTGTGGCGATGATGTTCCGGTACTCCTTCCAGTGTGCGGAGGAGGCCGCCGCCATTGAACACGCTGTGGATGCTGTTCTGGCGGAGGGCTGGCGCACTCCCGATATCGCCGAACCGGGTGCTGCCGCCATTGGGACCCGCGAGATGGGACGTCTCATTCGAGAGCACATCTGAATGAATCGAGCTGAGAGGCGGGCCGTTATGACCCGCCTCTCAAAGCGTCTGCTGGATCACTTGCGGATGTGCCGGTATTTTTAAACAGCGGGAAATCCCTTGCATATTTGTGCTGTCTCTGATAAAATCCTAGTTGACAACGGAGAAGGAGCGTGGCAGAATTGGTTTTGGCAATCGACATTGGGAATTCCACAACGACAATCGCCCTGTTCGGACCAGATGGGAAGCCTGCTTTCCGCTCCGATACTGCGACGAGACGGAATACGACGCGCGACCAGTTTGCTATCGTGCTCAAGGGTATTTTTGACCTGTATCATGCCGACCTCACCGCGATCGGCGGGGCCGTCATCTCCAGTGTGGTGCCCTCTGTGACTCATGCCGCCAGCGCCAGTGTGGAGCTGCTCACCGGAAAGCCACCCATGATGATGAGCCCCGGACTGAAAACAGGACTTAACATTAAGTCGGATATCCACACTCAGATGGGCGGCGACATTGTGGCCTGTTCTGTGGCTGCGATTGACAAATATCCTTCTCCCGTCATTGTAATCGATATGGGAACGGCGATTACTATGTCGTTTCTGCGGGGCAATGTCTATGAAGGCTGTGTTATTATGCCAGGGGTCCGATTGGCGCTGGAGGCGCTCTCGGAGCGCGCAGCCGCGTTGCCCCACATTTCCATTACGCCTCCGCCCTCGATTTTCGGACACAATACAGTGGATGCCATGCGAGCCGGCGTACTCTACGGAAACGCCAGCATGGTGGATGGAATGATCGGCAGATTGGAAGAGGAGGCCGGGATATCCTCCGCCGCTGTAGTCGCAACAGGCGGAAATGCGCCCGACGTTTTAAAATATTGCAAAAGAGACATTCTATATGATGCCGACCTGCTCATGAACGGGCTCTATCTGATTTATCGGAAGAACACCGAAGGGAAGGGCGGACGCAAAATTTAATATCATGTTTCTCTTGTGCTCAACGGCTGCATGCCGTGGGTAAATAAATTGCGCTGCATCCCCGCCACAGGGGAGCGGTAGCAGGAGGGTTCAAACCATGGAAAAAGCAGTATCCCACTCCCGTACCCATTATGATACCAGGCGGCTGGTACGTATGGCTGTCCTGGTGGCCATCATTTTTTTGCTGGCCTTTACACCTCTGGGCTATTTGGTGATCGGGCCCATAGCCGCCACCACCATTCAAATGCCCGTCATCATCGGTGCGGTCCTCATGGGGCCGACGGCCGGTGCGATTCTGGGTGGCTTTTTTGGACTGTCTGCGCTTTTAAAGGTCATCACCATGCCCGGCGCAGATCTCTTTGCCACCACCATCATGACCTACAGTCCCTTCCTCTATATTGTCATCGCCATGATTCCCCGTATTCTGATGGGGTGGCTGGCCGGACTGCTGGCGGTCGGTCTGAAAAAAATGTCGTTTGACAAAAGCGGTATGGTCGGCTACGCTATTACAGGCTTTGTAGGTTCCATGCTCAATACGATTTTCTATCTGGGTGCGCTATGGCTGCTGGCCAGCAATGTCGTTGCCACTTATTATGGTATTGACGTAAGCGGCGTAGGTGCCATGGTGATGACGGTTGCGACCACTGCCGGTATTCCGGAAGCAATCGTATCCTGCATTGTTGTCGCAGCGGTCTCTAAAGCGCTCTCCAAGTCCCTATTCAAGTAAACAAAACAGTGGCGGTATAAACATCCACCCCTGACGTGCACTATGCACGTCAGGGGTGGATGTTATTTTAGTATACCAAAAGCTTCTGTAGTTCCAAAGGGGAAGGGATGACCACGGACGCCCCATGCTCTATTGTTAAGGCCAAGCTGTTTTGTCCAGAAATAGCCGGTCTGTTTTGTCGCATAGCCGGATTGTTTTGTCACGACAGCCGAGCTAATCTGTCGTTGAAGCCGGTCTGTTTTGGCATCGCTATATCATAAAAGGGAAAAGAGAGGTGCCGTTCTTGGTAGAACGGCACCTCTCTTCAACTTGAGACTATTGGAATTGATACAGCATAACAGCATTGATATTTTGGTTGTCGCTGCTGTACATGATGGGACGATATTCACCTTCTGGAAGGGAACTCAGATCGAGCGTTCCTGTAAGAGCACCACCAACGGC